>Ga0308171_1000981_pt1 | contig 45280 bp, 36 predicted proteins | sample PhyGR1_FD_202135 | JGI IMG/M metagenome (GOLD analysis project Ga0308171, IMG submission 202135) | Phyllosphere microbial communities from UC Gill Tract Community Farm, Albany, California, United States - DLSLSG.R1 | ecosystem: Host-associated > Plants > Phyllosphere > Unclassified | place: USA... | reverse complement strand
CGGTAACTGCCACAAATGTGGTGGAATCGTTCCAGACGATCTGGCGGTCTCCGGCGCCTCGAGAAGTCTTGAGGCAGCAGAAGCTTCTCCGCTGAGTTTGGCTCATCTGACGATTTTGTTGTGAGGAGATCCTTCGTCGGTCCAAAATTTGGACTGATGAGACCAGAACTCGGATTGGTCTCATGCGATGGGCTCCGTGCCGCCACACGCACAACTTCGGTGTGCTGCGTGATATCCCACCCTTTTGCGCGTAAAGTTCAGCGCATCGATCCGGAAATAATTGCCGCTTTAGCGCCCTGGTGACTGAGGCCCAAAGCCAGGGCACAAAGGTGGCATCCACGGTCGCTCGCGATTGGAAAACAGAGGGAATTTCAAGGCTCACCCACTAAGCTATTGAAATCATGTGAGAATCCAGGCTCCCCAGCCAAACATTTTTTTCGTTGAATCTCAGATACTTAACATAGTTGCCGAAATGGCAGCCGGAACAGATTTCCTGTGCATATGGCAGCAGAGCCACAGTTCGCCTTAAGCTGCATCAAGAGTTAGCGATCGTCATTTCTCAGATCGTTTGATGTCACCCTTAGTTTGCAAATTTGTGGAAAGAGAACGCCAAAGGCGTCCTCTGTGTGCCGTTATTTACAGTCAGCTATCAACACTTTGAAGAGTTTCGTATGCAGATGGGACATCAGTGCTACCTTCCACGGGTTGCTCGGAAATCTGAGCAATCGAAGTTAAACTGGAATGGTCCAGCCGCAGTCGGCGGATTTATGGCTTCTAGGATCTCGAAAACCTCTGCGATCTCACAATTTATCTGTGAGGGCTCTTTAACTCCATTACTTACCCGGTCGTTTAAGATGTTGACGATGCGATCAGGATCGCCATTCATCCATTCCTTCCACGACCGAAGGAAGCTAGCGCACATTTTTCCTAGCGCTTCCTGTTGAGCTGGGTTGAGTTTGAAATTTTCGTCGGTGCTGTCGATGTAGAGAACCCCGCATACTGGCGTTGGTTCTGTATAGCAATTCGCTGACTCCAGAAATGGAACGGCGTCGTTCAGCGCGCGCTGCTTGTCTCGGAAAATATCGGCCGATCCTGCCACGCCTTACCGCTTATCGTTCTCTCATATCCAATTTTGTATACTGCTCTCATGTAAGTCGTATTGAACGGATCGCTGGCGTCGTACGGGACTGGAACGTCAATACTCGCCACATGAAAATTGATACCGACTCGACGGCAATACTCATATGCTGCGTAGAGCGATTGGCGCGTTAGCGACTTCACGAGAATGGAGTAAGCCCGCGTCCCCACTGATATCGTCGAATTCGTCGTCGTAGAAAACTCGGGCATAAGAGCGTTATTGATCAAGAGATACATGTCAGAACCGGCGACCCCTTTTGGCACTGGCAAACTCACGTCTGACAAAAGAGCCTCGGGCACGGTAATGATCTGCGCTGAGGGACCCCCGTCCGAATGCATCTCGACTATCTTTCGTCCATCAACAACTGTCTTGATTTGCACTGCGGGAAACGCTCCTGGAATGCTCGCCGAAGCGATCATAACAGTTCGAAATAAATCAAGCGCATCCGGGCGACCGCTGTCTGCAATTGCACCCATATCCCACAGCACAGCACGCTGAGTGTCTAGGTTCGTGGTGAGGACAAAGAGATCCCGTCCCTTTCTGTGTTCCGCCGCAATTTGGTTCAGCAACGCCTGATCGACATATTTCTCAACCATATTTCTCAATGGCTTCTGATAATACAAACTCTCTCCCAGCACGCCCCTGACGATGAACTTCTTATCGATCAACTCGGCGGCAACTCCACTCGTATAAAGGTGCTCCAAAACATCGTCGTATTGAGAGCCCAGAAAAGCGAACGGAGCGATCAATGCGCCTGTACTCACACCTGTGACGATATCGAATCTGGGGCGGTCACCCCTTTCGGTCCATGCCTTGAGGACTCCGACTGAGAAGGCGCCACCCGCCCCTCCGCCGGATATCGCGAGAAATTTGAAGCGGGATTTCGCCGTACGTCTTTGGATTTTATTTGCAATCAGGGTTCCGATATTGGCGTCCGGAGTCACTCGGACATTTTCGAACCCAATCAGTCTAGCTTTGTCTGCGTCGGCCTGTGTATACGGCTCGCGTGCAGAGACGCAACCGCTCACCAACATCATCACCGCTATGACCAACGTTGTCGTGCAAGATCGCATTTGAACCGAGCTCGTGGGATTTAACCGTCGCATCTCATCTCGCTTGAAAATTAGCCTGATAATATCGTCATCCGCATGAGCAGTGCCCGACGGACCGACAGGTGGCAGACGTCTTGCAAAGGTTTCGAAGGGGTCAAACCTGCGACATTGGCAGTCCATCTGGCTGCTCGGCTTTGCCACCTCCGACCCTAGCCTTAAGCCAGATGAGTGCATCGTCCAGAAAGGTGAAGACGACTGGAATGACGAGGAGACTAAGGAAGGTGGAAGTGATCAAGCCGCCTATCACAACGACGCCCATCGGTTGACGAAAGCTCGAGTCACCCGACACGAGACTGAGTGCTGCCGGCAGCATACCTCCGGCCATTGCTATCGTGGTCATGATAATGGGGCGAGCCCGCTTGTGGCACGCATCGACAAGAGCATCGTAGCGGGACATGCCAGCTCGGCGCGCCTCGATTGCGTATTCCACCAGAAGAATAGAGTTCTTCGAAACGATGCCCATCAGAAGGATCAGACCTATGACAGCCGGCATCGAAAAGCTCGTCCCTGTGAGCACCAATGGCAGTAACGCACCGCCAAGCGCCAATGGCAAAGCCATAAGTATGGTCACTGGCTGGAGGAAATCGTGAAAAAGAAGCACCAGAACGGCATAGATGCAGAAGATGCCGATCGCCATGGCGGTACCGAAACTGTTGAACAACTCGCTCTGCCGTTTCAGTTCTCCCTGCTCTACGAACTTTACACCTTGCGGCAGATTTTTGTAGCTGGGCAGTTGCGCCGCCTGCGCGGTTACGTCGGACAGGTTCCTGCCATTGAGCTCCACCGTCAACGATACGTTGCGCGAACGATCAAGCCGGTCAATTTGGCTGGGGCTGGAGCCAATCGAGATATCGGCGATCGCACCAAGGGCAACGTTGCTCTCTTTCCCTTCCACGGGAATGAGTGAGATCGCATCAAGTGTCTGGCGGCTGGCATCGTCGAGCATGACACGAATGGCAATCTGCCGTTCCGGCAGATTGAGCTTCGACAGGGCTGTGTCGTAGGCGCCCGCCGTTGCCACTCGTATTGCTTCGGCAATTGCCTTTGACGTAACACCAAGAGACGCAGCTTGCGCGAGATCCGGCTGGATGATGATTTCCGGTGACTGCATGGCAGCGGAAGACGTAACGTTGCCGATGCCAGGAAGCGTTCGCAGATCAGCTTCCAGGCGCGTTGCCGCCTGATCGAGAACAGCGGAGTCATCGCCGGCAAGCGTCAGCGTGAGAGTTGTACCGTTGCCTCCAGAGCCAATTTTTAGACGAACGCCAGGCAATTGCTCCAGTGCTTTTCGTAAGTCATTCTCGATTTGCGACTGCTTTATGTCCCGATCATCGATAGGCGTGAGGTTGACGACAATCGTGGCACTGTTGGTGCTTGACGTCGAGGTACTGTTCATCCCGCCTGTCGAAGCTGTGCCCGTCGCCTGAAACACCGAGGTGACGTGATTGACGCCTTTGATGATCTCAGATGCATCACGCGCTGCCTTATCGGTCGCCTCGATCGTGGATCCGTACGGAGTCGTAAGGGTAACCTGCGTCTGGCTGTCGTCTGACGCCGGGAAGAAACCAGTCGATAAATGCGATAACAACAGGATTGTGAGCGCCAGAAAACCAGCCGTCCCAAGCACAGGAATCCAACGGCGACGTAGCGCACCCTTCACGAGCCATAGGTAGCTACGCATCAATCGACCATCTTCTTGATGTTTCTTCCCGCTCGCCTTCATCAGATACGCCGCCATCATCGGCGTCACCAATCGCGCGACCAGAAGTGAAGTGAGAACTGCAACCGAGGCCGTGATGCCGAACTGCTTGAAGATAATGCCGGGAATGCCACCCATAAAGGCCGTTGGTAGAAAAACGGCGACCAACGTAAACGTGGTGGCGATAACAGCTAGGCCGATTTCGTCCGCTGCCTCCATCGCCGCCTCGTATGGGCTTTTATCCATGTTGAGATGCCGCTCGATATTCTCTATTTCAACGATTGCGTCATCCACGAGAATTCCAACGACAAGCGATATCGCCAGCAACGTGATGGTATTCAACGTATAGCCAAGCAGATACATCACGAGGAAGGTCGGTATGATCGACAGCGGCAAGGCCACAGCCGCGAGAAGCGTCGCGCGCCAGTCGCGCAGAAACAGCCACACGACCAAAACCGCTATGAGAGCGCCCTCATAAACCATATGCATTGAGGACTCGTAGTTTTGCTGGGTCGGCACGATGGTGTTGTAGGCTTCCTCGATAACGACACCTGGATTAGCGGCCGCGAATGTCTTGACCGCGTCACGAACGTTCTGCGTGACTGCCGTATCAGAATAACCTTTTGAACGCTTGATCTGCGCCGCGATAACGGGCTTGCCATTAAGGTAAGCAAGTGAGGTGAGGTCGTTGTGGGTGTCGGTCACCGTGCCAAGCTCGTCCAGTCGGACCCAGCTTCCTGCTGGAAGCGGAATCGGCATCGACCGGAGCTGTTCGACACTCGCTGCCGTTGCTAGGGTACGAACAGACTGGCTCTCACCGTTAATTCTACCTTTGCCTCCCGATAGGTCTGACTGCACCGCCTCGACTTGGCCGTTGACATCATTCGCGGTCAAACCAAGGCCGTCGAGCAGATTGGCGTTGAGCTCTACCCTCACCTCCCTATCAATACCGCCCAGGCGGCCCACCTCACCGACCCCATCTACTGCCATCAACGCGCGTGACAAGTCATTGTCGATGAACCACGACAGTTCCGCCGTGTCCAGTTTATCTGAATGCACAACGTAGGTGATGAGCGGCGAGGAGCTCAGTGACTGTTTTGAAACCGTTGGTGCGTTCATTTCCTCCGGCAGATCGTTCTTTGCCTGGTCGACAGCACTCTTGACCTCGTCCAACGCTTCCTGTGTGTCTTTGCCAACCTGGAAGGCGACGGAAATACTGACTGAGCCATCGGTGATCGTCGTGGTCACAGAGTCCAGCTTGGTCAGACCCGTCAGTTTGTCCTCGATCTTGCGAGCCACTTCCGTTTCGAGCTGAGACGCTGCAGCGCCGTCGAGCGAAGCACTAATATTAATCGTTGGAAGATCCATGTCAGGGAAATTCTGGACGTCGAGACGATTGAACGCCCAAAGACCGCATGCCGTCAAAAGTACGAATAGCAGGACGGGCGGTACCGGATTGCGAATTGACCACGAGGAGAAATTCACTTGCCGTCCTCCTTAGTGGCGATTGCACTACTTTCAGCCACCCGCACTACCGAGCCGTCTGCTAGAAAAGCCCCCCCTGATGCGACGACCTTGTCAGTCTCCTCAACACCAGAAACGATCTCAATACGGTCGTCTTGTCGGCGCCCGGTCTCAACGCGTTTCCTCGAAACTGTGGATTTGTCGGCCTCATTGAGAGTGAAAACGTAGGAGAAGCCATCCCTGAGTGTCACAGCCGTCGCGGGGACTGTCAGCGCGTCCGTGTGGCCCAAGTCAAAGTAGCCGCTTGCAAGTATGCCAGTCTTGGGGGTCGGCATTCCTGCTTCAGGATGGAGGCTCACATAGATGGTCACGCGGCCGTTATTTGTCGAGGTAGTGGGGGAGACCAACCTCACCTCCCCACTAACATCGCCGCCAGGGGTTGGAATGACTGCCTTCGTTCCCTGCCTAACATCGGCCAGTCGCTTCACCGGCAATTCGGCCTGCCACTCCACCCTATCTTGTCGTATCAGCTTGAATAGTTCGTCGCCGGTGTTCACGACGTTTCCAAGAGAGGCAGAGCGCGCCGATATGACGCCGTCGTCGACGGCATACACTTTCGTGCGGTCCAGTGTCAGTTGCGCGGATGCCAACGCGGCCTTCGCAGAGAGAACGTCGGCTTTTGCCTTGCGCTCGCTGATCAGGTACTCTGTCGTCTGTTGCTTCGATAGCGCGCCTGAACCAGTTAGCCCTCGGGCGCGGTCAGCGTCCGCCACCGCCTGATCAAGGGCCGCTTCCTGCTTTTCGACCGTCGCCTTTTGCTGTTCGAGATCCGCCTGCGCCGTATCAGCGGAAAACTGCACCAGCAGGTCTCCTTTTTTAACCATCGAGCCAACATCAGCTTTTACCTCGATGATTTTAAAGCCGCTGACCTCGGCAGCGATGACCGCTTCGTCCCATGCCGCAAGCCGACCACTGGCGGGCACAGCAACCGGCCAGTTCAAGACCTCAGGGGCAGAGACCGTGACTGTCAAGGCTGCTGCTTGCGCACTGGTCTTTGCGTCCTCCTCGCTGCTGGCAGATTGCGGCATGACAGTTATGGCAAGGAAAACGGCGAGAGAGAAAAAAGCTTTTCTGCGCATTAATGTGTTCCAGTCGTAAGCGTATTTGAGGCGCCAGCCGTAGCCGACCAGCCGCCGCCCAAGGACTTGTAGAGTGCGATCCAGTATCGGCCCGCATCGCGCCTGATTTCGATGAGTGTGATGGCGGCAGACTGCGCGGAGCGACGGGCTTCCTCGCGGTCTAGAATACTTGCCCCGCCAGACTTCCATTTCTCATCAATCGATCGGAAGTAGCTCTGGTAGTTGTCGGCCGCGATTTTGGCGTCGTTAATTCGCTTCAGTGCGGTATTAACGTTGACCAGCGCTGTCTCGACGTCTGAGACGGCCTGCAGAACGCCTGATTTGTAGCTTGCGACAGCGATGTCATAATCGGCAACAGCACTTCGCACTGCTGCCCGTCGCGTTCCCCCATCAAATATCGGAATAGACAAGGCCGGTCCAAACGACCACGGAATTGACCTGCCGGTGACGGTTGCCTCGCTAATTGAAATCGATCCACTCAGGCTGAGGCTTGGGTAAAGATCGGCTTTCGCCGCGCCGACGTCGCTGATTGTCGCCGCCACCTCGGCTTCCAGAGCATTGATGTCTGGTCTTTGCCGTAAAGCCTCTGCCGGTACTGAGGTAATCCTCACGACTGAAGGCTGTGGAATACGCCGCGTTCCTCTATCCAATAGTTTGCGGATCGAAACCTCGTCCGCAGCGGTCAACTGGACCATTGACTTGACAAGAATTTCGCACGCCCCGTGTTGAGACGTCAGGCTGGACGATGATGTCGCCGCACTGGCGCGAGATAGCGCCAAATCAGCGGCGGAAGTAAACCCTGATTCAGCCGATCTTTCTGTCGCGCGAATCGTTTCCTTTTGCGATGCAAGCTCGTCTCGGTAACGCTGCTCCAGTTGACGGCATGCACGATATTGAACGTAATAGTCGCCGAGTTCAGCCGCGACGGAAACACGCGCGTCGTGCCATGACCAGACCTTCCCTTGCGCGCGCGCTATTGCGGCCTGTGTCTGGTTCTTAGTCTTCCCGAAAAGATCAAGCTCCCAGGAGGCATCCAGTCCGCCGCTTTTGCTGATTCCGGCTCTCGCTCTATTAAGATCGTCGCCCTTATTGCCGCCGCGCGTAACGGAAGCCGACCCATCAAGGGATGGGAAGAGACCAGCACGAGCTGTATCGATGGACGCGCGTGCCTTATCGATGTTCGCAACAGCCTCTTGGATTGTGGGATTTCCAAGCTCTGCGATGTCGAGCAATTTTGCGAGAGAAGGATCATTAAAACTGGCCCACCAGTCTACGAGATCCGCGGAGCGGCCCCCGTGCGGCAATGTCTCGTGCCAATAACTAGCTACGACGGGCCTTGAAGGCTTGAGTTCGACGAGTGCTGTGCAGCCGCTGAGCAACACCGGGACAGTGACGATAGCTATAGAAGGAAAAGATACGCGCATATGTGAGGCCGCTCTGGAAGCTGTTGCCTGCACTATAGGGATCGCGATGTTAATGTCGGTCAAGAACGTGTTAAGTTAGGTAAAAGTGCTGTATTTGCAGGCTTCACGTTCTAAAGATGGAAGCATCGACGCGACGGATGCAAGACATGCCAAAGGTGCTTTTAATCGACGATGATATCGAGCTGACAAATCTCCTCTGCGAGTATCTCACCGAAGAAGGCTTCGAGGTTGAGACCACGACCGACGGCAGAACCGGTATCACCGCAGTGACCAGCTCTTCTATCGATCTCGTCGTTCTTGACATCATGATGCCACGGATGAATGGCCTCGATGTATTGAGAAAGATCAGGGGGGCAAGTGAAGTTCCGGTTCTGATGCTCACGGCGCGCGGGGACGATATCGATCGCATCTCAGGCCTAAACCTGGGCGCGGATGATTATGTCGCCAAGCCATGCTCACCCGGCGAATTGGCTGCTCGAATCCGCGCCATTTTGCGTCGCTCGAGTCGAGCGGATCGAAATGGATCGCTCGAGGTGTTGAAGACAGGCTCGCTGGTTCTCTTCCCATCGAACCGCAGAGCTGAATGGAACGGCTCCCAGCTTGAATTGACCGGAACTGAGTTCAGCCTGCTCGAAGTGCTTGTGCGTTCTTCCGGACAGCTTGTTTCCAAGCAGGATATTTCGCTGCGGGCCTTTGGGAAACCACTAACGGCGTTCGATCGCCGTATTGATGTTCACATCAGCAGTATCCGCCAGAAGCTCGGCACACGCGAAGACGGCCAGGCGTGGATTCAAGCGGTCCGAGGCCGCGGCTACCAGTTGCTGGAAGGCTAATCATGCGCCGCTTGTTCTGGAAATTTTTTACCGTGGTTTGGCTTGCCATGGCAGGATCGATCGCACTGCTGTTTGCAGTTACAAGCCTGTTTGAATCCCCTTTCGAAGAAGAAGTTGCCAACCGCGAACGCAAGCTTGCGCTGGAAACGACTGCTCAGGTCTTACAATCGGATGGGTTGGACGCGGCAAAAAAACTGGTAGAGGATCTGCGGCGGACCGGTCGAGAACTGCCCATTCGCTTCAACCAGAGACCTTCAGCAGCCAACTGTGCCGCAAAAGCGGGACCGAACCTGGCTATGAATGTAATCAGTGACGGCGATTGCTACGAGCTTGAGATCGGTGGCTCGCCTCAAGGATTGATTTCGAGAGCGTGGCCACGAACAGTGCCATGGCTGGCCGCTCTCATGGCAGCCGCGGCGGCTGCGTATTGGCTCGCGCGATACTTCATCACCCCAGTGGAGCAACTGAGATTCGGACTCCGGGCCATCGCAAATGGTCAACTCGACGTCCGGATAGCCCATACAATTGGTAGCAAACGCGACGAAGTTGCCTCTCTCGCACATGACCTCGACGCGACTGCAGCGCGCCTACAAGAACTCCAGGCTGCACAGCAGCAATTGTTTCACGATGTCTCTCACGAAATCAGATCACCATTGTCCAGACTGCAGGCAGCTATAGGCGTATTGCAACAGAATCCATCAAGGCTGTCGGCAATGATCGAGAGGATGGTGAGGGAAGTCGAACGCTTAGACGAACTGGTCGGTGGTATTCTGACGCTTGCACGGCTTTCAGAACGACAGGACCCGCGCTTTGATCGGCAGACCCTGGATATTGTCGATCTCATAAGGGAGATTGTCGAAGATGCACGTTTTGAGGCCCTGTCGCGCGATGTCACGGTTGAGTATGAAGGTGTCAATACCTTCGTGGCGTCCGTCAACGGCGAACTAATTTACCGGGCGTTGGAGAACGTGATCCGAAACGCGATAGCCCACACAAAGAATAAGACTACTGTTCTCGTCCGCTCAGAAGTACATGGTCAACAAATCCAGCTTTCCATCAAGGATATGGGCCTGGGCGTGCCGGAAGCGGAGTTAGACGCTATTTTCAAACCGTTCTCACAAAGCTCTATCGCCACCGCACGCTCCGGCTTCGGGCTTGGTCTTGCTATCACACGCCGAGCTGCAGAATGGCACGGCGGCAGTGCCACGGCCAGGAATATACCGTCGGGGGGACTATGTGTGGACGTTACGATCCCGATCAGTAACGGACAGTAAACACCTGGCGAGTGAGCTTACAACTGAGGCCTAACGAGGTCCGTTACAACCTACAAGCCCTTAAGCGGAATCGAACCGGCGACCGTGTCGTTTGGCCGATGCGTTCGGGCCGAGTTTCCTTTTACGGGCGGCCACTTGCTCTGGACATGCCTGATATGGGGCGGGCAGGAGACCGCTGCTGACGCTGGACTGAAAAGCAGACGCCGCGTCCGTTGTCGCCGACGTCTTCTTTTGGCCCGAAACGGTCATTCGCCGTCGTAAAATTGGTCACTAAACTCTGACTGGTGCGAAAAGATTAAGCAACCCGATGAGGATAGCGCGCCTTCAGTTCGGCCTCAGTTCCAAGTTCCCTGATGAAGTCAGTGAAGCTTGGCGCGACATAACCGACATTTCCCCATCCGTAATTTGGGTGCTTGCCAAAAACCTGCTTTCGGACATAGGGCAGATACAATACGTTTCCGAAGCTCTCCGGGCGAAGATCAATCAGCAGCGTGGAGTAGTTGTCGCGTGTGAGCGGAAGCAGTTCGCGCGATATACGCGGCTTCACTCCTTCGAAATCCGGATGTGGATTACAGTAGGCCCTGATAGCACTGATCGTCATTTTTGCCCAAGGCACCAAGGATAGGTTCCCAGCGATAACCGACCTTTTCTTGAAATTACACGGGAAAAAATACGCGCCGACTTCGATAGAGCCACCGATGGCTGAATACTTCAGTAAAAAATCTCGATAGTCTTCAGGGATAGCTCTTTCTACCAGGAGCTCGATTTCTTCGATGTCCTCTCTCGTGCTTGGTTGAAAGAAATCAGGACCTCCATTCCTTTGCAATTCCCACATTTTGAAGACTTGCGGATTGAGGCTTTCTAAATCCATGATGGTCTCTTATCCAAGAATTTCGTCTGAGCTAGATATGCTAGGTCGCGAAAAACCCCGATCATTTCCTACCTTGTGACGTCGCAGAATAGAGAGTTTTGCAGCAGGCGCAATGTCCGCTGTTGGCGCATTGCTGCCATCCCCGGCAATATAACCTTCCTCGGGAAAGCGGAAATTATTTCCGAGAACTCGCTGGTTGAATGCTTCAAACAGTCTGTGACGAATGACGGTTTGGGGCCGCAAGGAGCACGTCTGCTTCTTCTTGCAAGAGTCACGGAAGCGGACATACCGCTTTGGAAAAGCGAGCTTTATGCAGGTGAAACCGTCACTGCGAAACCGCAACGACAACCTTCCCCTTGGCGCGCCTGGTTTCGACATAGGCCAAGGCGTCCGCCGTTTGCGAAAAGGGAAACACCTTGTCGACAACAGGACGGATGGCACCAGCGTCGATCAGCTTGGCGATCTCCTGCAGTTGCTGGCCTTCCGCCCGCATGAACAGGAAGGAATAGTCGACGCCCCGGCTCTTTGCCTTTTTCAAAATTCCTCTGCTCAGCATCCGCATGACAAGGCCCAGGATGAGGTTCAGTCGCAGGGATTTGGCGAAGGGGACGTCCGGCGGCCCGGAGATCGAGATCAGTTTACCGCCGGGCCTCAGCACATTGACCGACTTTGCTAACGCCTTGGCATCCTGGCTATTCAGCACGAGATCGTATGCTGAGAGCACCTGTTCGAAGTCCTGGGTCTTGTAATCGATGACCACATCCGCGCCGAGGCTTTTGACAAGCTCGACATTCGCCGCACTGGTGGTGGTCGCCACGGTGGCACCGAGATGTTTGGCAAGTTGGATGGCGAATGTGCCCACACCGCCGGACCCTGCCTGGATGAACACCTTTTGACCCGGCTTGACCTTGCCAACCTCGACAAGCGCCTGCCAGGCGGTCAGTCCGACTAGCGGGATCGAGGCAGCCTGCACCATGGAGAGGCTTTTTGGCTTCAGCGCCAGGTCTTCGGCATCAACCGCTATCATTTCTGCAAAGGTGCCAGCCCTGTGATCCCGCGGACGTCCGTAGACTTCGTCGCCTACCTTGAACTGTCGGACATTGCCGCCGACGCGGAGGACCGTTCCGGCCAGATCATGACCGAGGATGAAGGGCGGCCGATAGGGAAGGAACAGCTTGAATTCGCCGTCACGCACCTTGGAATCGAGAAGGTTGATGGCTGTGGCCTCGATGCGAACCAGCACGTCATTGGCGCCGATCTCCGGATCTGGCATGTCTGCGAGACGCAGGGGGTAGTTCTTCTTGTATTTGTCGACAACGAAGGCTTTCACGGGTTTTCTCCGGTGTGAGACGATTATCAGATCAGGTTGCAGGGAAAGCTAGAGCTTTCAGCGCGAACTCGGCATGGTAACGCGAGATCGCACCTCGGCGGGCGTCGTCAAAGATCGTCAAATCTTAGGCTATGTTGAATTGCTTGCGGAGGATACGATCAAACAGCGCACGCGGAAGAAATCGCCGAGCGAATGAAGTCTGTCGGGCAGCCTTGCCAGAGGGGTAGCGCAAGCGCGGCGTCCTTGCCTTCGCTGCGGTAAGAATGGTCGCGGCAACATCGTCTGCCGTGTCGCCGTCTGCCATGGCGGCATTGAACGCCGCTTGGTATCGGGCAAATGTCTGACCATAGGCCGCAACGGGACGGTCGCCACGCGGCGAGTTGGCTTCGATGGACGTCTTTGTCGCCCATGGCTCAATGACGGCGACCCGGATGCCGAAGGGCCGAACCTCGTGATCGAGGGATTCGGAATAGCCCTCGATCGCATGCTTGCTCGCCGTATAATAAGCGCCGAAGGGACCAGGAATAAGCCCCACGACCGAGCCAATATTCAGGATCCGTCCATAGCCCTGTTGACGCATGATCGGAAGAACAGCATTCGTCACCCGAACCACGCCCAGAAAATTTGTATCGAACAGCGCATGAACCTGCTCGATCGAACTTTCTTCCGCAGCACCTGATATGGCGTATCCGGCATTGTTGACCAGAAGGTCGATGTGGCCGAGTTCTGCAAGTGCCAACGACGCCGCGGCCGCAACGGAAGCGTCCGAGGTCACATCGCAAGCGATCATGCGTATGCCGTCGCGGACCTCGTCGGCTGACGCCTTTCGGCTGGTGCCAATCACCCGGTAACCCGCCCGGCTAAGCGCCAATGCCGCCGCTTTGCCGATGCCGCTTGAGGCACCGGTCACGAATGCAGTCTTTTGTCTTTTTGATGCTGAGGTCGCCATTGGCTTTCTTCTCGATCTGGTGCGCGACATCTGTCCGCGCAGCCTTGGGAATTGTCAGGAATTGATAGTGATTGACATGATGGGGCCGCACCGAGGTACGGCCCTAATGATGGTTCAACGACTGGAGGTCTCGGTAAAGCGTGGATAGTCGGTGTAACCCGCAGCGCCGCCGCCATAGAGCGTAGCCGGATTGATCTCAGCCAAGGGCGCACCGCTTTGCAGTCGCTCCACGAGATCGGGATTGGCGATGAAGGGGCGTCCGAAGGCAATGAGATCCGCACTGCCATCGGCCAGATGCGACGTCGCAAGCTCAAGATCAAAGCCATTGTTGGCAATGTAGCTTTTGCTGAAGCGGCGGCGCAGCGAGCCGTAATCGAAGGGTGCGACGTCGCGCGGGCCGCCGGTCGCACCTTCGACGACATGAATGTAGGCGATGCCGAGAGCATCGAGTTTAGCGACGATGTAATCGTACTGCGTCTGGGGATCGCTACACGAAATGCCGTTGGCGGGCGAAACCGGCGAAATTCGAATGCCTACGCGCTCGGCGCCGATTTCATTCGCCACCGCAGCGGTGACTTCGAGCATGAAACGCGCGCGGTTTTCCACGGAGCCGCCATAGGCATCCGTTCGAACATTGGCACCGTCTTTCGCGAACTGCTCGAGCAGATAGCCGTTGGCCCCGTGAACCTCGACCCCATCGAAACCGGCCTCGATGGCATTAGCTGCCGCCTTGCGAAAGTCGTCGACGATACCGGCGAGCTCATCAATCTCCAGGGCGCGAGGCTCGGACACATCGACAAAGCCATTGTTGACAAAGGTCTTGGTCGCAGCACGAATGGCCGACGGCGCAACAGGCAGTCCGCCATTGGGCTGTAGGTCTACATGACTGACGCGACCAACATGCCAGAGCTGCATGACAATGCGCCCACCCTTTGCGTGTACAGCAGCCGTCACCTTGCGCCAACCGTCGATCTGGTCCTTCGTGTAGATGCCGGGCGTGTCCTGATAGCCCTGGCCCTGCTGAGAAATCTGGGTGGCCTCGGAAATAATCAGCCCTGCAGACGCGCGCTGGGCGTAGTATTCGGCGGTGAGGTCGCCGGGCACGAAGCCCGCGCCGGCGCGATTGCGGGTGAGTGGCGCCATGACGATGCGGTTTGCAAGCGTGATAGCGCCTAGACTGGCGGGTTCGAAGAGTGTGGTCTTTGTCATGATATCACTTTGATATTTCTTCTGGATCGGCGTGGGTTCATCGCGTTCTGAAAGCTCACACCGGCGTGCGATAGCGTTCGGCAGGGAGCGCATTGGCGAGATTGCCGAGCATGGCTTTGCGCGCGCCATCGAAGGCGTCCCACTGGCCGATCTCGTGCAGCGGCGGGATGGTCACTAGTTCGCGGCGGTCGAAACCGACAAGGGCTGCATCGACCAGATCACCCACTTCCATGACATTGTTCATGGCATTGACGTCGGCGCCGACGTGATCCCAGATTTCGGTCCGGGTCGTGGCGGGAAGCACAGCCTGAATGTAAACACCCTTCGGGCCGAGCTCTTGCGCAAGTCCCTGTGACAGGAACAGGACGAAAGCCTTTGTCGCACCGTAGACGGTCATGCCGAACTCCGGGGCGAGGCCGACGACCGAACCGATATTGATAATCGCGCCTTCCCCTGCCTTGGCAAGACGGGGAGCAATAGCGCTGGAAAGCCTGACGAGCGCGGTCGCGTTAAGCGTAACGAGCTTGGTCATATCATCGACGCTCTGGTCGACGAAGCTTCCACCGATCGCCGTTCCGGCATTGTTGACGAGAATACCAATGCGCGCATCGTCACGCAGCCGGGTCTCAACTTTTGCAATATCCGCCGTCTGGGTGAGATCGGCCGGGAGAATGTCGACTGTCACGCCGGTTTCCTGACGCAGGCGGCTTGCAAGCGTCTCCATGCGCACCACGTCTCGGGCGACCAGCACGAGATCATGGCCGCGACGTGCGAACCGTTCTGCATAGGTTGCGCCGATGCCAGTGGATGCACCGGTAATCAGGACTGCGGAAATTTGGCTCATTGGATTGCTCTTTTCTCTGATTGAAACTATATTCATGATCATCATCATGATTGGATTTAAATATGATAGCCATCATGTAAATGTCAACAGGAGTTGCGGAGAATTTTGAAAATGAAGGTCAGCCGAGAACAGATGGCGGAAAACCGTCGCCGGATTCTGGATGTCGCGAGTCGGTTGTTTAAGGACAAGGGGTTCGATGCGGTCAGTGTGGCCGAAGTCATGAAGGCAGCCGGACTGACGCATGGCGGCTTTTACGGACACTTCACATCAAAAGATGATCTTGTGGCCCAGACGCTTGCACAGGCGCTGGCATCTGACAGTGTCGGAGACGGCGAGTTCAACAGTTTCGTCCGCTCTTACCTCGCACCTCGTCATCGGGATAATCCCGGTAATGGATGCCCGACGGCAGGCCTCGCCGCCGTTATTCGTCACCAGACGCCAGCCGCAAAAGCCGTCATGACAGAAGGATTGCGCACCCAAATCGCGCGTATCGAGCAGGCGCTTCCGGAGCAAGGTGCAGCCGAAAAGCGCCGTGCAGCGATCGGAAGCTGGGCCGCAATGGTGGGAGCCGTTATCCTTGCCAGAGCGGTCGATGATCCTGAATTGTCTGACGAGGTTCTTGAGCAGACGCGCGCTTGGATCGACACCCGTGTCGGCTAGGGCATCCGAAAGCGCACAATCTGCGCAGTCGATCCAGTAGAGGCCAATGCTCACCACCACGAGGACCAATCTCCCCGGAAACATCTGACGTGCCGCGGCTCAATGTTACCATTCGATCGCGACACCCAGACACGGAAAATACTGGATTAGAAAGACTTAGTTGCAGCGCGCGTCGTTTCTCGGTTTGATGGTTACCACACCACGAGCCTCTGACCATGACCGAGCGATGGCCGCTTCTGGATGCTGCTAACTTCTGGCAGCATCCCTTGCGATGGCGGTTTTTTCGTTGGATCGGTTGGCCTACTCGGCCGCCATAGCATGTCCATGGCCCGGCTCCCGCTGAATATCAGTCTGCTGAGAAGCTTCAGCTTTCGGGGGCTTGATGCGGAACCAAACGGCGTAGAGCGCTGGCAGGAAAAGCAGGATCATCGCGGTCCCGGCCGCCGTTCCACCGATCAGCGTATAAGCCATAGATCCCCAGAACACCGAATGGGTCAAAGGAATGAACGCCAGGATCGCCGCAAGCGCCGTCAAGATCACAGGTCGTGTTCGCTGAACTGTCGCCTCGATGACGGCGTGATAGTCATCGAGCCCCGCCGCCTGGTTTTCCTTGATTTGCTCTGTCAGGATCAACGTGTTGCGCATGAGGATACCCGCCAGTCCAATCAGTCCGAGAATGGCGTTGAAACCGAACGGCTGATTGAACAGAAGCAAGGTTGGGACCACTCCGGCGAGACCGAGAGGTGCCGTCAGCATTACCATCGTCATCGTCGACAAGCTGCGAACCTGCAAGATGATGACAATCAATGTGGCTGCGATCATGAGCGGGAAGACCTGAACCAGCGCCGCGTTGGCCTTGAGCGACTCCTCGATGTTGCCGCCCATCTCGATGCGGTATCCGACCGGAAGCGAAGCAATCAGCGGCTGTAGCGCCTTCATCACCTGTTGAGACACTTCCGGCGGCTGGGTCGCCTCGTTGATATCGGACCTGATCGTGATGACCGGTGTCCGGTCGCGACGCTTCAGGATCGGCTCGTCGAACCGGATCTCGGAGTGCCCGAGTTGATCCAATGGAACCTGACGTCCATCCCTGCTCATCAGTGAGAAGTCCGCCAAGCGTGATGGGTCGAGGCGATTTTCGCCTGCGCTGCGCGCTACGACAGGTACGTTGCGAATATTATCGCGCACCTGCGTGACCGGAATGCCGCTCAGAAGCATCTGCATCTGCTGGGCTGCTTCCGAAGGCGACAGACCGATCAGATTGAGTCGTTCCTGATCGGGCACGAACCTCAGGACAGGGGTGCGGTTGCCCCAGTCACGGTTTGCCTGACGGACATCCGGAACGGTTTTCATGATGGCCAGAGCCTGTTCGGAGATTTTGTAAAGCTCACCCTGATCAGGCCCCATAATGCGAAACTCGACCGGGAACGGTGTGTAAGGACCAAAGACAAGTTGGGTCACGCGCACGGACGCCTCGGGTACAAGACCTTCCGATATGGCGGCACGAAGACGGTGCTTCAATTCCTCTCGTGCATGCGCATCAGGCGTAAGCACGACGACCTTCGCGAAAGCGGGATCCGGCAATTCTGGTGCCATTGCAAAGAAGAACCGAGGTGCACCCTGACCGACATAACTTGTAACGATATTGGTCTCTGGCTGGGTCTGCAGCCAATCCTCGACTTTTCTAACCGCAGATGTCGTGGCCTCAATGCTCGTGCCTTCCGGCATGCGCACTTCGACCAAGACCTCAGGCCGATCCGATGTCGGGAAGAACTGTTGCTTCACGCCACCCATTCCAACGACAGAGACAGCCATTGTGATGCCGACCACAGCGCAGACCATGAATTTGTGGCGTACGGCAAATTCGATGACAGAACGCAAGCGGCGGTAATTCGGGGTGTCGTAGATGGCTTGGTGGCCGCCCTCGACCGGCTTGATATCCGGTAGCATTTTCACGCCCATATATGGCGTGAAGGTCACGGCGACGATCCAGGATACGATGAGCGCAAAGCCCACGACCCAGAAGATGTTACCGGCATATTCTCCGGCAGTGGACTTCGCGAAGCCGACGGGCATCAGGCCGATAATTGTGACGAGCGTACCGGACAACATCGGCGCTGCCGTATGGCTCCAGGCATAAGCGGCCGCCTTGATGCGGTCCATGCCTTCTTCCATTTTCACGACCATCACTTCAATGGCGATAATGGCATCGTCGACGAGGAGACCGAGGGCGAGGATCAGAGCACCGAGCGTAATGCGGTCGAAGAACCGCCCGGTTTCGAGCATGATCAGGAAGACAACGGCAAGCGTCAGTGGCACAGCAAGCGCTACGACGATGCCGACCCGCCAGCCCAGGGCGACCAAGCTTACGAAGAGCACGACGCCGAGCGCCATCGCAAACTTTAGCATGAATTCGCCGACGGCTTCATCGATGTTGACCGCCTGATCGCTGACTTTGGTCAGCGTCATTCCCAATGGCAGTGTCTGCGCGATGGCAGCAGACCGGGCCTCAAGCGCCTTGCCGAGATCAAGACCGTTCCAGCCCGCTTGCATGACGGCACCCAGCATAATCGTCGGCTCGCCCTCGTGGCGGATGACGTAAGTCGCCGGATCCTGATAGCCGCGCCGTACCTCCGCCAGATCGGAGAGCTTCAGCGTTCGTCCGGCGGCAACGATCGGCGTGTCGGCGATGGCCTGCACACTGTTGTAAGCTCCATCGAAGCGGATGAAGACCTGTGGTCCTTTGGTGTCGATTGATCCAGCGGGCGTCACCGTGTTCTGACGTTGCAAAGCAGCAGCGATATCCTGAGCGGATATGCCGAGTGTTGCGAGTTTTGCATAGGAGAACTCGACGAAGATCTGCTCGGGTCGCTCACCGACGATGTTGATCTTTTTGACGCCGGGCACGTGCAGGAGATCCTGCCGGATGACCTCTGCCTGCCGCACGAGATCGCGCATAGGCAGTCCCTTTGCCTTCAGGGCGTAAAGGCCAAAGCTGACATCGGAGTATTCGTCATTGACGAACGGCCCGATGACGCCGGGAGGAAGATTGCGAGCCTCATCACCAAGCTTCTTGCGCGCCTGATAGAACTCTTCCGCGACGGCGCTTGCCGGGGTATTGTCCTTGAGGGTGACCGTCAGAAACGCATAACCTGGTCTGGTTGTCGTTTCGACGCGGTCATACCAGGTGAGTTCCTGGATGCGCTTTTCGAGAGGTTCGGCGACAAGATCCTGCATTTCCCGCGCTGTCGCGCCTGGCCAGACTGATGTCACGGTTAGCGTCTTGATGGTGAAAGACGGATCTTCGGCGCGCCCCAGTTTGACGAAGGCATAGACACCCGCTGCGGCCAGCAACACGATGAAGAAAAGGGTGACAGCGCGTTCGCGAACGGCGATGGCGGAAAGGTTGAAGCTCATTATTCAGTCCCTTCCTGCTGCTCGGCGACCCTTATGATCGCGCCATTCTCAAGAAGGTGAGCACCGAGTGCGACGACCTGCTGGCCAACGTCGATGCCAGTGACGAAAGCGTTCTCTTCGCCAATTCTCTTTACGGTAATCGGCGCGAATATCACGGACGATGACGTCCCATCGATAACCCACACGCCTGTGCGCCTGCCGTCATCAAGGATTGCACCGACCGGGACAGAGACTTCCGACTGCCGGTCTACGTCTTGAATTCTGATTGTGACGGTCGAACCAAGAGGGGCCGAGGCCGCATCGCCATCGAGGACATAGCGTGCCTCGTAGGTTCGGGTCTGCGGGTCTGCGGAATCAGAGATCTGTCTCAGTCGCGCGTTTCCACTGAGCCCGTTGCCGCCATAAATATTGGCCTGCGCTTCTGATCCCACCTCGGGGCGTAGTGCCTCAGGCAACCAAACCACCGCCTCACGGGGCCCTGCCTTTGCCAATCGCACCACCGTCTGGCCCGCCGCCACCACCTGTCCTGGATCGCCAAGAGTTTCAACGACCGTTCCGTCCGAGTCAGCCAGAAGAGTGGTGTAGCGTGTTGCGTTTTCAGCAAGCTCTTCCTCCGCTTGCGCTGCAGCGAGTTGCGCTGTGGCCGTATCCAGAGCCGCCTTTGCCTGCTCGTATCGCTGGGGCGTGGCCGCAAGGCCATTCTTCACCAGCGCCGCATAGCGTTTTTCGTCCGCCTGCGCCTGGATCAGGACAGCACGTGCTGCGGTGACCGCATTTCGTCTGGCTGTGAGCGCCAGTTGCAGGTCAGCTTCGTCAACCCTCATCAACGGCTGTCCAATATTTACCCGCTCGCCAACATCAACCATGCGCTCGACTATCTTGCCTGGAACTCGAAAGCCGAGGTTGCTTTGCACCCTTGAAGCGACTGTTCCAGTAAATGAACGCTCGACCGCATGCGTTTTCGTTGCCTGCGCGGCGCGTACCAGTGGTGACGCGGTTCTTGGATCTGCGGCTACCGCCGTCTGCGCAGACCTTTGCGACATCACCACAAAGGCACCAGCGCCCGTTGTGACTGCGAGGCCCAATAGGATCAGGATATGTTTGCGTTTCATTTTCAGTTCTCTTCTTGACGAGCGATCCAAACGAATTAGATTGCGACCTAACTCTATTTGCATTATAGATGTCAATCGAAATCTAATTGGAGATCGTCATGAGAGTGAGCCGAGCGCAGGCAGAGGAGAACCGGGATAGGGTTATCGACGTCGCAAGCCGTCTGTTTCGAGAGCATGGCTTCGATGGCATAGGGCTGAAGGACCTGATGAAAGGTGCTGGTCTCACCCAGGGTGCTTTCTACAAACAGTTCACGTCCAAGGATGACCTCGCGGCACTCGCATCGGCGAGAGCTATGGAGAGCGCTACAAAAAGATGGTCCGAAGCCGCAGCAAACAGCTCTGATCCGCTCGAAGCCGTCATGGACTTCTACCTCTCGACGGACCACCGGGGAGAGAAGGCAGAAGGTTGTCCTCTGGTGGCTCTGGGATCGGACGCTGCTCGCCAGAACGAAGAGGTCAAGCAACCATTCGAGGACGGAATTCGCGCCCATTTCGATGTGCTGGAAAACCTGGTGGGCGGAGCCGGTGAGCCGGAAGCCAGCGAAAAGGCTATGGCGATCCTTTCCCTTATGGTGGGTGCGGTCACGCTGTCACGTCTTACCCAAGATGAGACCCTGTCTCAGGGCGTCTTGAAGTCAGCGGCTGGCGAAGTCCGGCGTATCGCAGGTCGGGCTAATACGCCCTAAAAAGTGGCCTCAACCTGAGATCCGAAAGCGGAAATTATTTCCGTTTTAGACCCGCATTGACTGATGCCTAAAGCCAGGGCACAAAGGTGGCATCCACGGTCGCTCGCGATGGGAAAACAGAGGAAATTTCAAGGCTTTTCCAATAAGCCATTGAAATCATGTGAGAATACAGGCTCCCCAGCCAATTCTCCCTAAATGCCTTTAAATCCTTGATTTTCCATTCGTGCCGGATATCGTTTTGGCATCATTGGCGACCTGGCGCCCAGAACTGTAGTCCACAGGTGATGCCCGCGTCGAAATCGATTTGAGGTAATCTGAAGTCCGCTTGTCATGGTCAGTTCGTCACGAGGTTGAGAATCTCACGCGCAGGGAAAACATCTTCTATTGACGCGCGCGCGTCCCAACAGCATTCGCTCCGCTTGCCCGGCAGTCGGCCTTCACTTAGCCCTCACTGTCAGGATCACAGAACGGCACAGATCGCCAGGCGTAAGCTCAGTACGCGGCTGGCCGAACTAAAAAACGCATCCGATGGAAAAGATGTCTGAGCGGCAGCTTCAGAAACTCAGAGCCCGCGCTGGCACCGAAACACTTCCACAGCCGCATCGACAAGGAGCGCTCCTTGCTTCCCTCGCAGGACCCCATAACGGACTGCCTGAGGATAAGCGCTGTAGGCCAGAACTCCCTCCCATCGCTGAGAAACACTTCGAGTACTCGTCCTCGTCGACGATCCCCATATCGTCGACGGGTGCGCGCCTTTTGGAAAAGGATGCAAAGGTCATTGCTGAACGAAGCACAGTCATCACGACGGGTGACCTGCCAGCGAGGACAGTCCCGCTTTTAGCCGAGCGTTTGGCTGACGAGCGAATATGTGACAGGTGCATTCGCGTCACCGCAAGCAAAGTCACTGAGCGTCTTGCCGTGAGACATTGTCAACACGGTATCGAACACCGAAAGCCCGCAGCGTGATACGACGGCCGCAAAATCGCCCGTCTCGAAATGGGTGTCGAGGCGGAGGAAACCGCCCTCGTGATCGCGGATATGCGGTGAGACCACTGTAATGGCGTCCTCGTCGGTTGCGGCGACAATGGGACCTACGACATGGCCACGCCCGAAGCGGCGGCAAAGTGCGAAGGCAACGAGACGGCCGTCACGAAAAACGCCGTAGCCGCGCGAAAGCTGGAAGAGTTTTCCCATGAGAGCTGACCGCCCGACGCCGAAGGCGACTGCATCCAGTGCGATTACAGCAGTAAGATCATCATCCGTCAGTGCGCGCATTTCGCCGGAAACGGGCTCTCCGGCCTGGGGTCCGGCGACGATACCCTGACACTGATAGACCGTCTTCTCCGGGCGAAAACCCAGCGAAAGGTAAAGCCGCTGGGCGGCTCGCGTGGCGTTGAGACGCAGATTGACGCCTTCAAGGTCCTTCAGCGCATATTCCATCAGCCAGAGACCCGTGCCCTGCGTCTGCAGGCGCGGCGAGGTGATGACCATGCCGATGGTGGCAAGTTCGGCTGACTGTCTAAACCACATGGCCGAACTCATGATACGTCCGATGTCGTCAAGGGCCACGACGCCCTTCCCGACCTCGCACTGGAATTGCCAGTCGACGCCCCGGTGCGGCCAACCCACGGAAATCGATAGCGCATGAAGCTGCTCAAGGTCGGCAGCGGCGACATCGCCGACCCGCATTGCAAAGGCGTCAATCTGAAGGCTTTCGCGCGGCATAACTGTCTCGGTCACCGATCAATCCTAGAAATGTTTGCGGTTCCTTTGCTGCGACAATGACAGGCAGCAGAACCAGCATAGCGCGGCGTCGCCGCAGATTTTGCTCGAAAATTCATACAAAGCGCAACATTCGGCCGAATGAACCACAGGTTCGGCATCGAATCCCGTTCGAAACGGCCATCCTGAAAACCTGCAGGACCATGTCACAAACGGCCGGAGGCCGCACCGGGGAATTCATGAACGTCACCGAAATTCTGGAAAAGCTGGTGTCCTTCGACAGCGTCGTCGGTCGACCTAACGGCGTCATCGTCTCATGGATCTGCGACTACCTCGCCGCCCACGGTATCGAATCACAGGTCATTGCCGGCCCTGAAGGCGATCGCAGTAATCTCTTCGCCACCATCGGACCGGCAGATGTGGGAGGCTATATCCTCTCCGGTCACATGGATGTCGTGCCGGCAGATGTCAGCGAATGGACCTCCAGCCCCTTTAGCCTTCGGCGTGAGGGCGATAAGCTTTTCGGGCGCGGCACGACGGACATGAAGGGCTATCTCGCCGCCGCACTTGCTGCCGTGCCCGAGCTTGCCGGGGCGAAGCTCAGGCGCCCGATCCATCTGGCCTTTTCCTATGATGAGGAAGCGGGCTGCCGAGGCGTGCCGCATCTGATCGCCCGCCTGCCGGCGCTCTGTGCGCCGCCTCAAGGCGCGATCATCGGCGAACCGAGCAACATGCGCGCCGTGCTCGCCCACAAGGGCAAGGCGGCGGTGCGGGTCACGATCCGCGGTAGAGCCGGCCATTCCTCGCGCCCCGATCTTGGGCTTAATGCGATCCACGCCATGGCGGAGGTGCTTAATGCCGCGATCGGGGAAGCGACGCGCCTGACGCAAAGCCCATTCGACACAGCTTTCGAGCCAGCCTATTCTTCGCTGCAGGCTGGCGTGATTTCCGGCGGCAAGGCGATCAATATCGTGCCGGACATCTGCGCGCTGGAGCTGGAGGCGCGGGCCATTTCCGGCGTCGATCCCAGCGCTCTGCTGTGGCCGATCCGCGAGACGGCGGAGGGATTGCGCGCAGCAGGCTTTGCTGTCGAGTGGGACGAAATGAGCGCCTATCCAGCGTTGGCGCTGTCGGCGCAGAGCCCGCTTGTCCATCTCGTTGCGGACCTCACCGGCGTGACCCCGCTCAGCGCGGTGAGCTACGGCACCGAAGCCGGTCTCTATCAGGCCGCCGGCATAGACGCGCTGATCTGCGGCCCCGGCGATATCGGCCGCGCTCACAAGCCGGACGAATTCATCCTAGAGAGCGAACTCGTCGCCTGCCAGCGCTTCATCGAAGCACTCGGCGCTCGCTGCGCAGCATAGGGACAAACTTCATGACCTTTCTCTTCAATTCCGATGCGCGCCGCGGCGCAATTTTTGCCGATGCCTTTGCGAAGGCCCTGCCCGGTCTACCCTTCAGCATGGATGCAACGCAGGTCGATCCGGACGCGGTGCGCTATCTCATCACCTGGACAGCGCCGGCCGATCTGGCGCGTTACCGCAATCTCGAAATTCTCTTTTCGATCGGCGCTGGCGTAGATCAGCTCAATCTGGCGGCCATTCCCGACCATGTGAAGGTCGTGCGCATGGTCGAGGACGGGATTGTGCGGATGATGCAGGAATATGTGCTGCTTGCCACGCTTGCCTTGCATCGCAATCTGCCCGCCTATCTCCACCAGCAGCGGCAGGGCATCTGGTCACCCACGCCCCAGATGCAGGCGGAGAAACGACGTATCGGCGTTCTTGGGCTCGGCATGCTGGCACAGGCGGTTCTCGACCGGCTGAAGCCACTCGGTTTTCCGCTTGCCGGCTGGAGCCGCAGCCCGCGCGACCTTGATGGCGTCACCTGCCATCACGGCGAGGCCGGACTTCGCGCCATGCTGTCCGCCACCGACATTCTCGTCTGCCTGCTGCCGCTGACGCCGGAAACGCGCGGCTTTCTCGACCGCGATCTTTTCGCCGCACTGCCGCAGGGTGCGGCGCTCGTCCATGTCGGACGCGGGCCGCAACTCGATCAGGCCGCATTGCTCGAAGCGCTCGACAGCGGGCACCTCTCGTCCGCCATGATCGACGTCACCGATCCGGAGCCGCTGCCGGCAGAGCATGCCTTCTGGACCCATCCGAAGATCATTCTCACCCCGCATATCGCCAGCGTCACCCAGCCGGAAAGTGCGGCCCAAGCTGTCATCGAAAATATCCGGCTGCATCTGTCCGGCCGCGACCCTATCGGCCTTGTCGACCGCACACGCGGCTATTGAACGGTAACCCCTCGAAAGGAACGCCATGTCTCTTCTCAAAACACTCGATCCGAACCCGACCTCACCCCCACGCGAATCCGGCCCGATGCCGGAGCGGCTGATTGCCGGTGCGCCCGCCTTCAAGACCTGGGCCATGGATGAGGCAAAGGACGGTCTTGTTCTGTCCGGCGTGTGGGAAGCGACGCCCGGCGAAACGAAGTCGATCAAGGGCGAGGTCTTCGAATTCTGCCACATCCTGTCCGGCGTTGTTCAAATCACGCCCGATGGCGGTGATCCTGTGATCTACAAGGCCGGCGATAGCTTCGTCATGAAGCCGGGCTTTGTCGGCGTCTGGAAGACGATCGAGACGGTGCGCAAGATCTACGTGGTCGTCAACTGAGGCGGCAGTTTCTCCGCCGGAATATCGCGCGGGTGGCACGGCAAAAGATTTGTCTGCCACCCCCTTCGAAAACGCAAGAAACGTCGGAGGAGCGGGGCTCGCGCAACCATTCGTGCTCGCCATTCCCTGTTAGTGTCCTGACGAGACTGAAAGGACCCGCCCTCATGAGCCCAAGCTTCGACCCAGACACGCTTGCCCTGCCGATCGGCCATTTCATCGGCGGCGCGCTGATCGAAGCAAAAGACGGGCTCGACATGCACCGCCCTTCCGACAGCAAGGCTTATGCACATTGCCCCATCGCCGATGCCGATCTGGTAGACCACGCGGTCGAGAACGCCAAGGCCGCGCTGAAATCCAGCAATTGGGGTGGCGTTCGTCCGCGCGAGCGCACCAAGGCGCTTCAGGCCTGGGCAGACCTGATCGAGGCCGAAGCCGAGACGCTGGCGAAGATCGAGGCGCTGTCCTCGACGCGGCCCGTCAGCCAACTCGTCCTCGGCGATATCGCCGTAACCGCCGAGCAGATCCGTTTCTTTGCAGAATTTGCCGACAAGGAAGGCAGCGATGTCGTTCCAACCGACGACCAGACCTTCGGCATGACAATCAGCGAGCCCTATGGTGTCGTCGGCGCGATCACGCCGTGGAACTTTCCAATTTCCATGGCCGGATGGAAGCTCGGACCGGCTCTTGCCGCCGGCAATGCGGTCGTTATCAAGCCCTCCGAAATGACGCCGTTTTCAACCGTCTACATGGCGCAACTGGCGATCAAAGCCGGCATTCCGGCGGGCCTCGTCAATGTTGTTCTCGGCGATGGCCTGACGACCGGCAATGCGCTGACAGGCCACGCTGATATCGCCAAGGTGAGCTTCACCGGCTCGACCCGGGCGGGCTCGGCCATCATGGAAAACATTGCCCGCACCGGCGTCAAGCCGATGACGCTGGAGCTGGGCGGCAAGAGCCCGCAGATCGTCTTCGCTGATGCCGATCTCGACAAGGCCGCCGCTGCGATTGCCGGCAGCGTCATCTTCAATGCCGGCCAGGCCTGTGTCGCTGGCACGCGGCTGATCGTTGAGAAATGCATCGCCGACCAACTCATTGCCTCGATCATCCTCCGCATGCAGGCCGCGCGTCCCGGTCCCACCTGGGACGCGGCCACACAATATTCCCCGATCATTTCCGAGGGTCAGCGCGGCCGTATCGCCAGCATTGTTGACGCCGCGAAAGCGGCCGGTGGCGAATGCCTCACAGGCGGCGGCGACATGGAAGGCGCGGGCTATTTCTACGCGCCGACACTGATCGCTGGGGTAAGCCAGGATAATCCGGCCATTGTCGAGGAAATCTTCGGACCCGTTCTCACCGTCCAAACCTTCGAGACGGAAGAGGAAGCGCTCGCTCTTTCGACCCACCCGGTCTACGGGCTTGCGTCCGGTCTTTTCACCTCCGACCTCTCCCGTACCCTGCGCTTTGCCCGCGCATTGGAGGCCGGCACGGTTTGGGTCAATCGCTACAGCCGCTCGCGCGACCACATCCTGCCGACCGGCGGCTACAAGCGTTCCGGTATTGGCAAGGACCTCGGCCGCGAGGCCTATGAGGCCAATCGCAAGACGAAAAGCGTCTTGATCAGTCTTTGAGGATAAGCAGATGAAAACCCACGAGATTGCCTTGATCCCTGGCGACGGCATTGGCCGCGATGTCACCGACGCCGCCTGGAGCGTGCTTCAGACGGTGGCCGCACAGTCCGGCTGCGCGCTTTCCGGCACGGAATTCCCCTGGTCCTGCGCCTTCTATAAAGAAACCGGCCGGATGATGCCAGATGACGGGATCGAAACGCTGCGCAGCTTCGACGCCATTCTTCTCGGCGCGGTCGGATGGCCGGCGGAGGTGCCGGATGCCGTTTCGCTACACGGACTGCTGCTGCCCATCCGCAAGGCCTTCGTGCAATATGCCAATATCCGACCGCACCGGTTGCTGCCCGGTGTGCAAGGCCCGCTGAGGGCGGAAGGCTTCGACATTCTCTGCATTCGTGAGAATACCGAGGGCGAATATTCGGGCGCCGGCGGGCGCGTCCATCAGGGGCTCGACAATGAAGTCGCCGTGGAAACCTCGATCTTCACCCGCAAGGGCGTCGAACGCATCATCCGCTTTGGCTTCGAACAGGCACGCGCGCGCCGCGGCAAGCTTGCTTCGGTCACCAAATCCAATGCGCAGAAATATTCCATGGTCTTCTGGGACGAGATCACCAAGGCACTCGCAGCCGAATATCCCGACGTCGAGGTCACGAGCTACCATGTCGATGCGCTCGCCGCGCGCATGGTGATGGCGCCGGAAAGCCTCGATGTTATCGTCGCATCCAACCTCTTCGGCGATATCCTGACCGATCTTGGTGCCGCCATTCAGGGCGGGCTCGGCTTTGCCGCCTCCGCCAATATCAACCCGGACCGCTCCGCCCCATCCATGTTCGAGCCCGTCCATGGCTCAGCCCCGGACATTGCCGGCAAGGGGATCGCAAACCCCATGGCCACAATCTGGTCCGGCGCGATGATGCTCGATCACCTGGGCGAAAAGGATGCCGCCGCCCGCGTGATGGCGGCGCTTTCCGCCGTCACCGCAAAGGGCATCGGTACGGTTCCGGGCAAGGACTCGACCGACACGATCACCGCTGCGGTCATTGCCGCACTCACCTCTGAATAGGGACAAAGCCATGCTGAACCTCAAGGACCAGAGCCTTCTCCGCCAGGCCGGCCTCATCAACGGCGAATGGACTGCCGCCTGCTCGGGCAAGACCATCAATGTCATCGACCCGGCAACGCAGGGCATCATCGGCACCGTGCCGGACATGGGCGGCGAGGAAACCCGCGCAGCCATCGTCGCGGCAGAGGCCGCCTTCAAGACCTGGAAGGCAAAGACGAATGCCGAGCGCGCGCTGATCATCGAAAAGTGGTTCGATCTGATGATCGAAAACCTCGAGGATCTGGCGCTGATCCTGACCTCCGAACAAGGCAAGCCATTGGACGAGGCGCGCGGTGAAATCCGCTATGGCGCCTCCTTCGTCAAATGGTTTGCCGAGGAAGCACGCCGCATCAACGGTCACACAATCCCGGCGCCGTCGCGCGACCGCCGCATCATCGTCTTGAAGGAGGCGGTCGGCGTCTGCGGCATCATCACGCCCTGGAACTTCCCCAATGCGATGATCACCCGCAAAGTGGCACCGGCGCTCGCGGCAGGCTGCACGGTCGTCATCAAGCCCTCCGAATTCACCCCCTATTCGGCGCTGGCGCTCGGCGTGCTCGCGGAACGCGCCGGCATTCCGGCAGGCGTGATCAATATCGTCACCGGAATGCCCACCAAGATCGGTAACGAGTTGATGGCCAGCGAGACGGTGCGCAAGATTTCCTTCACCGGTTCGACCCGCGTCGGCTCGCTGCTGATGCGCGGGGCGGCCGACAGCGTCAAGCGGCTCAGCCTCGAGCTGGGCGGAAATGCACCCTTCATCGTCTTCGATGATGCCGATCTCGACCTTGCCATCGAAGGCGCGCTTGCGTCCAAATTCCGCAATGGCGGCCAAACCTGCGTCTGCGCCAACCGCATTCTCGTGCAGTCGGGCGTCTACGACGCCTTCGCTGCCAAGCTGAAGGCCCGTGTCGATGCGATGAAGGTGGGTCCGGGAACGGAAGCCGGCGTCTCTATTGGGCCGATGATCAATACCGCCGCCATCGACAAGATTGAACGCCATGTCGCGGATGCGCTTTCAAAGGGTGCGAAGATCATCACCGAAACGCCTGCCATGCCGAACGGCGGCCAGTATACGGCGCCGCTCGTGCTTACGGGCGCGACGACCGACATGGAACTTGCAACCGAAGAGACCTTCGGACCCGTCGCGCCGCTCTTCCGCTTCGAGACGGAGGAAGAGGCGATCGCGATCGCCAACGGCACGCCCTTCGGTCTTGCCTCCTATTTCTACACCGAAAGCATGAAGCGCGCCTGGCGCGTCGGTGAAGCGCTGGAATTCGGCATGGTGGCGCTGAACACCGGCCTCATCTCCATGGAAGTCGCCCCCTTTGGCGGCGTCAAGCAATCCGGCCTCGGCCGCGAGGGCGCGCAAGTGGGCATCGAGGAATATCTGGAAACCAAGAGTTTCCACATGGGCGGGCTTGTGTAAGGAAAGACTGGGGCAGTCGGTAGGCTGCCCCTTTTTATTTGACTAAGGCGAGCAAAGGCGGAGAGGCGTATACCAAATCTCTCTGTCACGCCGGGCTTGACCCGGTCTCCAATGTGCGGTTGTCCGTCGCGTCGCAGGCTGTCTATAAGCGGAAGAACTCGAGACCTTTTCAGCCCGCAGATGCGGGCTGACTGCATCCTGGCTCGAGGCCGGATGACGGGAAGCGGGGATGCCCCGCCGGTCGCTCACTGAAACCTGTCGAGCATCTTGTAATACTGCCCCACCAGCGGCAGGAACCAGGGCTTGCCGAAATGGCCGGGGACTGCGGGCCAGGTGTAGTCGCGCATAGGGTTGCGGTCCACCTTGCCAAGAATGGCGTCGGCCACCATCATGCCGAGATGGGTGGAAAGCTGGGCACCGTGGCCGGAATAGCCCATGGCGTACCAGAGACCGTCATGGAAGCCGGCACGCGGGTAGCGGTCGGCCGTCATGTCGACGAGGCCACCCCAGCAATAGTCGATCTCGACGCCCTTCAACTGCGGAAAGATGCGCTCCATGCTCTCGCGCAGGATCGCGCCGCTTTTCTCGTCCGAGCGCTGGTCCGAGGTCGCTGAGAAGCGCGCGCGTCCGCCGAAGATCAGGCGGTTGTCGGGTGCCAACCGCCAGTAATTGCCGATATTCATCGTGTTGACGCAGGTGCGGTTGCCGGGCATGACGGCGGCAACTTCAGTGTCCGTCAGCGGTCGCGTGGCAATCAGGAAGCTGCCGACGGCAATGATGCGGCGGCGGAACCAAGTGAAGTTCTGCGTCGTGTAAGCACCGGTCGCCATGATGACATTGGCAGCGGTGACGCTACCGCGCGACGTTTGCAGCGCATGTATCCCATTCGTCTCGCGATGTTCGGTAACGGTCGTGCCTTCAAAGATCGTCGCGCCGTGGCGCGCGGCGGCCGTCGCCAACCCTGCGACATAGCGGCCCATATGCATCATGGCGCTCTTCTTCGACAGCATCGCACCGTAAAAGGGGGAGCCGACTTCCTGCCTCAGCTCCTCCGGCGACAGCAGCGCGGTGTCCGGATCGCATTCCTTGTTCAGCGCCTCGAAATTGCGGGCAATGGCCTCGAAATGCTTGGGCTTGGAGGCGAGCTTCAGCTTGCCGGAGCGGCGGAAATTGCAGTCGATGCCCTCTTCGGCGATCAGCGCCTCGATGGTATCGATGGAATCGTCCAGCGCATGATAGAGCGCGATGGCGCGCTCTTTGCCGAGTTCCGCCTTCGCACCGAGGTAGCTATGTGCGAGCCCGTTGTTCAGATGCCCGCCATTGCGGCCGGACGCACCGAAACCGATGCGTTCCGCCTCCAGCACGACGACCCTAGCCCCCGCGCGTGCCAGCTGCCGCGCGGCTGCGAGCCCCGTAAAGCCCGCGCCGATGACGGCAACATCGTAGTGTCCGCTGACCGGGCCCTGAACCGCACCGGTGAAGACCGGCGCCGTGTCATGCCAATAAGAGACGAATTTCATCGGCCTTGCCTCTGCTTGCATTTATCTGCGGCTTAAGCCTGATCAGAGACCCACAACACCGGGAAGACCGGAAATGTCGGCGATTTCGGTATAGCCGTAATAGGGGTTGGCCGGCTCGTGGCCGCGATTGACCCAGACCTTGTTCTTGATTCCGAGATCGTGCGCCGACATCAGGTCATAGCGGAAGGACGAGGAGACATGCAGCATGTCTTCCGGGCCGCAACCAAGCATGTCGAACATGTATTCGAAAGCCTGGAAGCGCGGCTTGTAGGCCTGCGCCTGTTCGGCGGTATAGACCTTGTGGAACGGCGCGCCGAGCTTTTCGACATTCGACATGATCTGCGCGTTCATGGCGTTGGACAGAATGACGAGCGGAATTTCCTTCGCGACCTTGGCAAGCCCTGCCGGGACGTCCGCGTGCGGCCCCCAGGTCGGTACGCGTTCATAGACCATCTGCGCATCTTCATCCTTGAAGGTCACCCCATTGGCCTTGCAAGCACGCGACAGCGAATTGTGCACGATGTCCGCATATGGCTTCCAGGCGCCCATGATCTCGTCGAGCCGATAGGCGGAAAAGTTGCGGATGAACTTGTCCATGGCCTGCGCATCGAGACGGTCGCCATAAAGGTCGCGGGCGGCACCCGCCATGTCGAAATTGATCAGCGTGCCATAGCAGTCGAAGGAGATGTATTTCGGGCGGATGGGAGCCATGATGTTCTTCCTCTGGCTTTCATGTTTCGTTGCCCCGATCATAAGCCGGTTTATCCCACCTCGATTGCGTGAATTCACCCATGTGGGAAGCACAAAGTTTCTAATCTGCCGTCCCGTTTGGCACACTATTGCACGGCGGAGCTTTGCCGCGTCCGTTTCCGGCCCCTTGCAAATGTCGCTCTGACCGGGCCGCAGCATAAGATGCGGCGCCGGCATCGCGCTTCGGCGAAAGATAGTGTCGCGACCTTGCCATTCAGACGAATAGCGTTCGCGTCCTCGCCGACATTTCATATCAGGAAAAGGAATGACCATGCAGAACCAGATCGACATCGTCGCCTTCGGGCCTGAACACATCGACGGAGCCGTGGAGTTGTCGCGCGCAGAAAGCTGGCCACATCGCCGCGAGGACTGGCAGCTGGTGCAACAACTGAGCGCCGGAATTGCTGCCGTGGACGCTAACCGCCGCCTCACGGGGACGACCCTGTTGACGCCTTATGGTCAGGATTGCGCCACCATCAACATGGTCATCGTTGACAAGTCGATGCGCGGACTGGGGGTAGGGCGCAAGCTCATGGAGCGCGCAATGGCGCTGGCCGAAGGCCGACCGCTGCGCCTCGTTGCCACCAAGGAAGGGCTGCCGCTTTACGAAAAGCTCGGCTTCGTGACCACTGGCGAGATCCGCCAGCATCAGGGTGAGGTTCGCCCCCTCGACCGGCCGGACGGTGTCGAGGAGATGCAGGCCGGCGATCTGGAGTCGCTGAAGGCGCTCGACAGGGAAGCCTATGGCGCGGATCGATCTGCGCTGATTGACGCTCTTGTCCGGCACGGCAAGATCGCGGTTATCCGCAAAGGGGAAACAATCGAGGCCTGGGCGGCGATTCGCCCCTTCGGCCGTGGCGAGGTCATCGGTCCGGTCATTGCACCCGACGCAAAGACCGCCTGCGCACTGATTGCCTTTCACGCCGCATCGAGCCCGGGCGCGTTCCTGCGTGTCGATACCGGAAGCGAAACGGGCATTGCGCCCTGGCTTTCCGAAATCGGACTCCCGCATGTGGGTGGCGGCATCGCCATGCGCCGCCCATCCAAGGACAATGCCGAACAGGCCCGCCGCAAAGTCTATGCACTGGCCAATCAGGCGCTGGGCTGACGCTGAACCCGCACCCCGATCTGGCTCACGAACTCATACCGGAGACCACCCATGCTCGCCAATTCCCTGATCGAACTCGATCGCGCCCACCTGATCCACCCCGTCGCCTCCTATCGCGGCCACGAGCGACAGGGTGTGCGCGTGCTCAAATCCGCCTTCGGCGCGACTGTCACCGAGGCCAACGGTCACCAATTGATCGACGGGTTTGCCGGGCTATGGTGCGTCAATGCCGGCTACGGCCATGAGAGCATTGTCGAGGCGGCGGCGAAGCAGTTGCGCGAATTGCCCTATGCGACCGGTTACTTCGACCTCGGTTCGGAACCGGCGATCCGGCTGGCGGCGGAACTTGCCGAGCGCGCGCCGGGCGATCTGAACCGCGTCTATTTCACCCTCGGTGGATCGGATGCCGTGGACTCCACCATTCGCTTCGTCCGCTATTACTGGAATGCGAAGGGTGAGCCGCAGCGCGATCAGTTCATCTCTATCCAGCAAGGCTATCACGGTTCGTCAACGGTCGGGGCAGGCTTGACCGCCCTTCCAGCCTTTCATGCAGGTTTCGGCCTGCCCTTTGACTGGCAGCACAAGATTCCCTCACCCTATCCATACCGCAACCCGGTCGGCGAGGACGACGTTGCCATCACCGCGGCCTCTCTCGCCAGCCTGAAAGCCAAGATCGAGGAGATCGGCGCCGATCGCGTGGCAGCATTTTATGCCGAACCGATCCAGGGCTCGGGCGGGGTCATTGTCCCGCCAAAGGGCTGGATCAAAGCCATGCGCGATCTCTGCAAATCCTATGGCATTCTTTTCATCGCCGACGAAGTGATCACCGGCTTCGGCCGCACCGGCCCGCTCTTTGCCTGCTCCGATGAAGACATCGTGCCCGACATGATGACGGTCGCCAAGGGGCTCACCTCCGGCTACGTGCCGATGGGTGCCGTCTTCATGGCCGATCATGTCTATGACGTGATTGCCGATGGGGCCGGCGACGCGGCCGTCGGCCACGGCTTTACCTATTCCGCCCATCCGGTCAGCGCCGCCGTCGCGCTGGAAGTGCTCAAACTCTACGAAGGCGGGTTGCTGGAAAACGGCATCAAAGCTGGCGCGCGTCTGCTGGCGGGTCTCGAAAGCCTGCGTGACCATCCTCTGGTCGGCGATGTCCGTGGCCGCGGGATGCTCTATGGCGTCGAACTCGTGACGGACAGGGCGAAGAAGACACCGCTTCCGGCAGCTAGCCAGCCGGCACGCCGTATCTTCGACCGGGCCTGGAGCAACGGTCTCGTTATCCGCGCTTTCCCGCAGGGCGTACTGGGCTATGCGCCGCCGCTTTGCTGCACGGACTCCGATATCGACGCCATCGTCGAGCGCACCCGCAAAACGCTTGATGAAACTCTGCAGGACCCGGAAATCCGGCAGGCCATGGCCTGAGGAAAAGACGGGAGCCGGCGGCATTTCACCGAAATGTCGCGGGGGGAAGAAAGTTCGCAATTTTATGCCGTGGCCGGAGGCCAAATCGGACGATACGCCCCGGCAGGCATGCGACACTGCTAAGTAGAAAAGGCCGGAGACGCCACTATCCAACCAGGTCGGAAAATCCGCACGAGACGGATACCCACCGAGAGCAAAGCAAAAGGGGAATGACATGACCGATACTGTGACCAACTGGACGAACCGTGACGCCGCACAAGTCGAGGACGCCATCCGCCGCGGCGCTTCCCGCCGTGATCTTCTGAAGCTGATGCTGGCAAGCGGCGTCGCCCTTTCCGCTGGTGGTGCCCTTTTCGGCCGCGCCGAGAGCGCCGTGGCCGCAACGCCGGTTTCCGGTGGACATATGAAAGTGGCCGGCGTTTCTTCTTCCAACGCCGACACGCTCGACCCCGCCAAGGCTTCGGTGGCGACGGACTATATACGCTGCTGCTCGCTCTACAATCGTCTGACCTTCATCGACTCGCACGGCGTTCCGCAGATGGAACTTGCCGAAAAGCTCGACACCAAGGATGCCAAGACCTGGACCGTAACGCTGCGCAAGGGCGTGACTTTCCATGACGGCAAGGCCTTGACCGCTGACGATGTGGTCTTCTCCCTGAAGCGCCACCTCGACCCGGCCGTCGGCTCCAAAGTCGCGAAGATCGCGGCGCAGATATCCGAAGTTAAGGCCACTGATGCCGGCACGGTTGAAATCGTACTGAAAGCGGCCAATGCCGACCTGCCTTATATCCTGGGGCTCCACCACTTCATGATCGTACAGGATGGCACGACTGATTTCTCGAAGGGCATCGGCACCGGCGCTTTCGCGCTCGAAACCTTCGAGCCCGGCGTTCGCTCCATCGTCAAGAAGAACAAGAACTACTGGAAGCCAGGCCTGCCGCATCTCGATAGCTTCGAATTCTTCGCAATCGGTGACGACAACGCCCGGGTTAACGCACTTCTGGCCGGTGACGTCCAGTTCGCCTATGCGATCAACCCACGTTCAGCGAAGCTGGTAGAAGCTCAGGAGGGCTTCCAGATTTCAAAGTCTACGTCCGGCAACTATACAAACCTCAATATCCGACTTGACATGAACAAGGCCGACTTCGTGACCGGCATGAAATACCTCGTTGACCGCGAGCAGATCGTAACGGCGGCACTGCGCGGTTTTGGCGAGGTTGGCAACGACCAGCCGATTTCCCCGGCCAACTTCTTTCACAATGCCAACCTTAAGCCGAAGGCCTTCGATCCCGACAAGGCGAAGCATTACTTCGAAAAAGCGGGCGTTCTCGGCCAGTCGATCCCGGTCATTGCCTCGGATGCCGCCAACAACTCGATCGACATGGCCATGATCATGCAGGCAGCGGGCGCCGATATCGGCCTGAAACTCGATGTCCAGCGCGTGCCCGCCGACGGCTATTGGGACAAGTACTGGCTGAAGGCGCCGATCCACTTCGGCAATATCAACCCGCGCCCGACGCCCGATATCTACTTCTCGCTGCTCTATTCGTCCGACGCGCCATGGAACGAAAGCCAGTACAAGTCGCCAAAGTTCGACTCCATGCTGCTTGAAGCCCGCGGCATGCTGGACCAAAACAAGCGCCGCGAGATCTATAACGAGATGCAGACCATGATCGCCGACGAAGCCGGCACGATCATACCTGCCTACATCACCAATGCCGACGCCGTGTCCTCCAAGGTCAAGGGCCTTGAGACCAACCCGCTCGGCGGTATGATGGGCTTCGCAATGGCCGAATATATCTGGCTGGAAGCTTGAGCGGAGCGATCCGTGTCCGGGAGCGTCAGCCCCGGACCCCACGGCCGTTTTCAGAATGCCCCTTGGAACCCGGTACGCAGGAATTTCTGCGCACCGGTGACACATTGATCTTATTTCCTAGGGCTTTTGATAAAAATCGGCATTATTGCCATCATCATACAAAGCTGCCGGAGGTCTGTCGTGAACTCTGAAATCGCACGCATGGTTGCAAAGCGGCTCGTGATCGCCGTCATCACATTGCTCATCGTCTCTTTCGCGGTGTTCTTCGCAACCGCCATGCTGCCGGGCGACACGGCCTCCATTCTGCTTGGTCAGTCGGCAACGCCTGAGGCAGTCGCCGGGCTGCGCCAGGCCATGCATCTCGACGATCCTGCGATGCTGCGCTTCCTGCGCTGGGGGCTCGGCTTCCTCACCGGCGATCTCGGCAAGTCCTACGCCAACGATATGCCGATTTCGGTGCTTGTCAGCGGACGCTTCGTCAATACGATGGAGCTTGCTGGAATTACGGCGCTGATCTCCATTCCCTTCGCACTGACGCTTGGCATCACCTCGGCCGTCATGCAGGGTTCGCTTTACGACCGCGTCGTCACCATCGTCACCATCGGCGTGATTTCCGTTCCGGAATTCATGGTTGCCTCGACTGCCGTGCTCGTCTTCGCCGTCTATCTGAAATGGTTGCCAGCCATATCCCTGGTCAATGAAGTACACTCGCTCTACGACCTCTTGCGCATGTATGCCATGCCGGTCATGACGTTGACCTTCGTCGTCTCGGCACAGATCATTCGCATGACGCGGGCGGCCGTGATCGAGACGCTATCGACTCCTTACGTCGAAATGGCACGGCTGAAAGGTGCCTCCCGCAGCCGCATCGTCCTTCGCCACGCGCTGCCCAACGCGCTTGGCCCCATCGTCAACGCGCTGGCGCTTTCGCTCTCCTATCTTATCGGCGGCGTAATCATCATCGAGACGATCTTCAACTATCCCGGCATTGCCAAGCTCATGGTCGATGCGGTCGCCACCCGCGACCTGCCGCTGATCCAGACCTGCGCAGTGATCTTTTGCGCCGGCTACCTGATCCTGATCACGATTGCCGACATCATCGCCATCATTTCCAATCCGAGGCTCCGCTGATGATGCAAGGCGCTCCGTCGATCTCCGCCGCAACCGGCTTCTTCGGCTACAGGTTCAACCTTGTCGGCGTGCTTGCCTTCCTGGTCATCCTGTTCTGGACCGTCGTCGCCCTCTTCGCACCGCATATCGCTCCCTATCCGGTCGGCAAGATCGTCGACATGGACTATTTCGGCCCAATGAGTTCAAAGCTCTGGCTCGGCTCGGACTATCTCGGCCGTGACGTGCTGTCCCGCATCATCTATGGCGCACGCTATACGCTTGGCATTGCGCTTGCCGGCGTGCTGATCGCCTCCTCCTGCGGTGTGATCTTCGGCATGGCGGCCGCCGTCATCGGCGGCTGGTTCGATGCGGCGCTCAGCCGCTTCATGGATGCCATGATTTCCATTCCCAGCAAGCTTTTCGGCCTCGTCATCGTGGCCGCCGTCGGTTCCTCGCTGCCGGCGCTGATCCTGACACTCGCCTTTATCTATACGCCGGGCTCCTATCGCTTCGCCCGCGCGCTGGCCGTCAATGTCAACACGATGGATTTCATCACCGTTGCCCGCGTTCGCGGTGAAAACACGCTCTATCTTGCCGTCTCGGAAATCCTGCCCAACATCATCCGGCCTGTCCTGGCCGATTTCGGTATCCGTTTCGTCTTCATCGTGCTGCTGCTCTCCGGTCTGTCCTTCCTCGGCCTGGGCGTCCAGCCTCCGCTCGCCGACTGGGGCGCGCTGGTGCATGAAAATATTCAGGGCCTGTCCTTCGGCGCGGCGGCGGTCATTGCGCCATCGCTTGCCATCGCAAGCCTCACGATCAGCGTCAACCTGCTGATCGACAACCTGCCCCGCAAGATCCGCGATCGGAGCGCCTGACATGAGCAAGCTTGTCGAAATCAAGAACCTGCATGTCGAGGCGACCACCGATTCCGGGCGGCGCATCGAGATCATCAAGGGCGTCGATATCGAAATTGCCAAAGGCGAGATCGTCGCCCTCATTGGTGAAAGTGGTTCGGGCAAGACGACGATTGCGCTGGCGCTGATGGGCTATACCCGCCCCGGCTGCCGCATTTCCGAGGGCGCGCTGCTTATCGATGGCAAGGACATGGCGACGCTTTCCGAGCGCGAGCGGACCAAGGTGCGCGGCACCGAGGTCGCCTATGTGCCGCAAAGTGCCGCCGCCGCCTTCAACCCCTCGCAAACGATCATGGATCAGGTCATTGAAGTGACCCGCATCCACGGCCTGATGACGCCGGACAAGGCGCGTCAACGCGCCATCGAACTGTTCAAGGCGTTGTCGCTCCCCTCGCCTGAAACCATCGGCGAACGTTATCCGCATCAGGTTTCCGGCGGGCAGCTGCAGCGGCTTGCCGCCGCTATGGCGCTGATCGGCGGCCCCAAGCTCGTGATCTTCGACGAACCGACGACAGCGCTCGATGTCACGACCCAGATCGACGTGCTGAAGGCGTTCAAGTCGGTCATGAAGGCCGGCGGCATCACCGGCGTCTATGTTTCGCACGACCTTGCCGTCGTTGCCCAGATCGCCGACCGCATTGTCGTCCTCAAGGGCGGCGAGGTGCAGGAAGAGGGCATGACGCAAGCCATTCTGTCGACGCCCGCGCACCCCTACACGCAGGAACTGCTCTCTGCATTCGAACCGCAGGAAACGCAATTTGCCGGCAAACGAACGGACAAGGCACAACCGCTCCTGGTCATCGAGAACGTCACCGCCGGTTACGGAAGGGTGCAGGAAGATGGCCTGCCTCTCGTCAAGGCCGTCCGTTCCGTCAGCCTCTCGGTGGAGAAGGGCCGCAATCTGGGCATCATCGGCGAATCCGGCTGCGGAAAATCGACGCTTGCCCGTTGTATCGCCGGCATCCTGCCAGCCAGCGCCGGCAACATCATCTTCAATGGCAAGGAACTCGACCACGACGCTCGTCGCCGCTTCCGCGAGGCGTTGCGCGAAATGCAAATCGTCTTCCAGTATGCCGATACGGCGCTGAACCCCGCCAAACCTATCGAAGACATTCTCGGCCGGCCGTTGACCTTCTATCACGGCCTGAACGGCTCTGCCCGCAGTGCCCGTATCGATGAACTCCTCGATATGGTGCGTCTGCCGAAGGCGTTGCGCTATCGCCACCCGTCCGAACTCTCCGGCGGACAGAAGCAGCGCATCAACTTCGCTCGCGCACTCGCCGCCAATCCGAAGCTGATCATCTGCGACGAGATCACCTCGGCGCTTGATACCGTCGTCGCCGCCGCGATCATCGAACTACTGAAGGACTTGCAGCGCGAACTCGATCTCTCCTACATCTTCATCAGCCACGACCTCTCGGTAGTCGAGGCGATCTGCGACGAGGTCATGGTCATGTATCGCGGCGAGAAGGTGGAGCATCTGACGCGTGAAGATATGAAATCGCCCGCGCATCCCTACTCGAAGCTGCTCTTCTCCTCCGTGCCGAAACTCGACCCGACCTGGCTCGACACTCTAGTGCTGGAACCGGAACTGATGCGGCAATATGGCGGGGCGTGAGGGCCGTTCGATGGGCTTGGCGCCTGTCCCGAAGGGGAAAGCGATACCAAACCCACGGAACTAAAATCACACCGGAAACAAACTCGTCAGCGGCAGGTGCGACTTCACGATCGGTGATTTCAGAACGACGAAACTGAAATATTTGTCGATACCGATATCCATGTCGGTCAGTCGCTCCATGATTGTCTGGTATTCGCCGATCCCGGCGGTGACGAATTTCATCAGATAATCATAGCCGCCCGAGACCAGGTGGCATTCGATCACCTGATCGATCTTGTCCACGACGGCAAGGAAGCGGGCGAAATCGACCTGACGGTGATTTTTGAGCGTGATTTCGGTGAAGACGGTCAATGTCTGGCCGAGCTTGCCAAGATTGATCTGGGCCGAATAGCCCTCAATATAGCCCTCCGCCTGCAAACGCTTGACGCGCATCAGACAGGGGCTCGGCGACAAATGCACCAGATCGGCCAGTTCCACATTGGTGATGCGGCCATTCTTCTGCAACTCGTAGAGGATCTTGATATCCGTCCGGTCGAGTTTCATCATAGCTTGCCGCCTCCCCCGTTCTCGTCCAGCATAATATGCTGCTGGACAGCCGAAACAACGTTAGCACAGACTGATGCGTTGTCCATCAAGCCGGCAAATCGGAATTGGCGCAGAAGATTTCGATGCTTGTGCCGGGTCCGGAATTTTCTGCCGTCGTGAACGAAACTGCGGTTCCGCAGACGCGCGCTAAGCGCATACTGTCGTGGCAGAACTGGAGATTGCCATGCCCGCGCCGCTTGCCCTCATCGACACCCCCTCCGACCTGCCGCAGACGGCCGATGTCGTCGTGATCGGCGGTGGCATTGTCGGCGTCTTTGCGGCCTACTACCTGACGCAGCGCGGTCTGAAAACAGTGCTGATAGAAAAGGGCCGCATCGGCGCGGAGCAGTCGAGCCGCAACTGGGGTTGGTGCCGCCAGCAGAACCGCGACGCACGCGAATTGCCGATCTCCACGAAAAGCCTCGATCTCTGGGAGCGGTTCGCTGCCGACACGGGCGAAAATACCGGTTTCCGCCGCTGCGGTCTTCTTTATCTCTCCAACAACGAAGCCGAGATTGCCGGATGGGCGCGCTGGCGCGATTTCGCCAGAACCGTCGGCGTGACGACGCATGTGCTCTCAGCCGCTGAGGCCACCGAAAAGGGCCGCGCGACGGGGCGATCGTGGAAGGGCGGCGTCTTTTCGCCGACCGACGGCATTGCCGACCCGGCAAGTGCTGCACCCGCCGTTGCCCGCGCCATCGTCAAGCTGGGCGGTGCTGTCATCCAGAATTGCGCGGCGCGTGGCGTCGAAACGGAAGCCGGGCGCCTGAGCGCCGTCGTCACGGAAAAGGGCACCATCCGCACGAAGACGGCAATCCTTGCCGGCGGAGCATGGGCCTCGTCCTTCTGCCGGCAACTGGGCATCCGCTTTCCACAGGCCTCGATCCGCTCGTCCATCCTGTCCGTTTCGGGCGGTGCGCAGGGCATTCCGCCTGCACTCCACACGGCCGGAATTTCGCTCACCGCCCGCGGCGACGGCGGCTATACGCTGGCGATCAGCGGGCGCGGGCGTGTGGATGTCACGCCACAGCAACTGCGCTTCTCACCGCAATTCCTTCCCATGTTTGCCAAGCGCTGGAAAAGCCTCGCGCCAGGCGGGCTCGAAGGCGTGAAAAGCGGCCATGAAACGCTGGCCCGCTGGCGGCTGGACAGGCCGACGCCGATGGAGCGGATGCGCATTCTCGATCCTCGGCCCGATCAGGCCACCATAAGACTGACACATCAACGCGCGCTAGCTTTGCTGCCTGAACTGGAGAAGACGAAGATCACGGCAAGCTGGGCCGGCTATATCGATTCCACGCCGGATGGCGTGCCGACCATCGGCGAGGTCGAGAGCCTGCCGGGCTTCATCCTCGCCGCCGGATTTTCCGGCCACGGCTTCGGCATCGGTCCCGGCGCGGGTCATCTCATTGCCGATATTGCAACGGGGGCTGATCCGATCGTCGATCCGAAACCCTACCACCCCTCCCGCTTCAAGGCTTCGGCCTGGGGCAAGGTGGCCGACTTTTGAGGGCGGGGTCTAAGCGTCGAACTGTGCCATGAGATGCATCCTGTTTCCTGATCTGCCGCCCACTTGAATTTCCTCGGAACAGGAGCGGAATCCATGAGTTATCTTGGTGCCAACAACAGGAGAAACACCATGGATCATAGCAATCACATCCGTCTCACCGTTGATGAACTGAGACCCTCCGTGCTCGCGGGAGCCGCGGTCTACGGAGCAGACGATCACAAGGTCGGGAAGGTTGACCACGTCCATGGTATCGGCGAGAGCAGCAGCGTCATTATCGATGTCGGTGGCTTTCTCGGGATCGGCGCGAAGCCAGTTGCGGTTTCCATCTCCGATCTGGATTTCATGCGTGACGAGGACGGCGATGTGCATGCCGTGACCTCCTGGACCAAGGATCAGCTCAAGGAAATGCCAGAGCATCGCGACTGATTTTTTGAAAAAGCGGAGGCGGCCTCTAGGGGCCGCCCTTCGCTTCGACGACGTGGCCCGTTCATTGTCTGCGGACTACGGCAAACTTTATGCGACAGAAAAGCTATGACGACCGGCTCACTGGTGGCGGTGTTTTCATCTGTCGCTATGCGCTATCCCATGCACAGAACGTATCTGGACAAGCTCTTCTTACTTCAACTGGTCCAGTAGAGCCGAAATCTTGTCCGATTCTGGCAGGTGAGGCGCGTGCTCCAATTTGGATTTGTGCCGATAGCTCGGGCTGGTAGCATACCATTCGATAAGCGCCGAGGCGACTTCCTGTGCTCTTCCGTCGGTCTTATCGACACCGTTTTCTTCGCACCAGGCGTTGAGGAAACGGTTGACCTCTTCCAGGTCATCTGACGAAAGGGGGACGGTTGAATAAGATGGAGACTGTGTGTTCATGGTGGCACCACGCATTAATTATATATGTTACAACTTCCGAATAAATTGTTTTGTTCCCATAAGTATTTGTGGCAGCTCATGATATTGCAAAAGCGGCCTCATTTTCAATATCTGCAGTAGAGGGTCGCGCCATTGCGTGACACGGAGCGATCGGAAATATATGTGCTCCTCCTCGTCCCGCAATCACGGGAATTCTCAGAACAGTCCTCCCGCACGTGGTCGCCGAAAATGCTTGTCTGATGCGGTTGCTGCCCCTATTCAATCCCCATCTTGAGCGCGAAAGCGTCGACCCAAGGGCGTGATGATGCACAGTAGCAAGCCGACGATCGAGAGCGTGAAGGCCGAAGAAGCGGCCCTGCAGGTTCCAACATTTCACTACGACTTTGCCTGGACGCTCGGAAGCTTGATCCGGCAAAAGGCGGCGGAAAGAAAACACCCTGTGGCCGTCGAGGTCAGGCACGGAAACGACGTGGTGTTCGCAACGCTTTCGCCCGGCGCAACCATCGATAACTTCGGCTGGACCCGGCGCAAATGCGCTGTCGTGCACCGCTTCCACCGCAGCTCTCTTCGCGTGCGGCTCGAGGCTGAGGCCAAGGGCTATGACTTCAATACAAAATTCGGCTTGCCCGTGACTGATTATGTGGCGAGCGGCGGCGGCTTTCCTCTGATCCTGCAGGGCGGCGCGCTCGTCGGGTCCGTTGCCGTCAGTGGACTCCCCGATATAGAGGATCACGCCCTGATCGTGGAAAGCCTTCGCGAACTCCTGAGTATCTAACGGCAGCCGCTCGATTGGGGGCAGCGTTGCCAAAGGCGCCGTACGAAGAAAGAACGCTTTTCTGCATTCTTACTAAAATGAAGAATGGCGTTCCTCGTGAGGCCTAGGCCGTTCCATTATGTTTCGCGGCGAAATAGGAGCCTCCCATGTTCGTCAAAGCCTTCACCAAAGCTGTCTTCGCCCTTTCCATCTCACTTGCGACACTGGCAGCGACTGAGGCTTCCGCGGATGCCACGCTTGATCGAATCAAGGGCCGCGGCAAGCTGACTGTCGGCGTCATCTTGTCCGGCGCGCCATTTGGGTACATCGATCCGGCCTCGCAGGAGCAGAAGGGCTACAATGTCGATCTCGCCAAGGCGCTGGCGGCCGATCTCGGCGTCGAACTTGAAACTGTGACGGTGACACCCCCGAACCGCGTTCAGTTCCTGCAGCAGGGCAAGGTCGATATTCTGATTGCGAACATGCAGTACACCGAAGATCGCGCGAAGATCCTCGATTACGTTCCGACCCCTTATGATCGCGCTGGCGGCGCGGCGGTGGTGCGTAAGGATAGCGGACTGAAGGACTGGGCCGATTTGAAGGGCAAGCCGGTTTGCATTTCGCAGGGATCCAACTACGCACAGCCATTGGCAGAAGAATATGGCGCAATCGTCAAGGGCCTGCCGAGCCAGCCGGAATCGCTTCTGGCACTTCAGGGCGGCAACTGCGTCGCAGCCGTGCATGTCGGTGCGACCGTCGGCCTTCTTCTCGTGGACCGCGCCGATGAATGGAAGGATTACGCCATCCCCTTCCCAACCGAGCTCATCCCTTCCGACTCCGTTATCTGGCTGCGCAAGGGCGAAAGCGACACGCAGGCAGCTCTCGACAACAGCGTCAAGAAGCTTCACGCGTCCGGCAAGCTGCTTGAAATGGCCAAAGCGAACCGCCTGCTGAACACCAAGTATCTCGAGGAAGAAAAGACCAAGCTTTCTGCCGCGCAGTAAGCGGAAGGCAGCGGTAGCGCTCCATGCAAGACATGAACCCGACCAGCCTGTTCGTCGATCTGACGGGCAGGCTGGGCCTCAATTACGAATTTCTCCTGACCGGCTATGAAGCGCAGATCTGGCGCGACGGCTTTCTGACGACCCTCTATCTCGTCGCCATCACTATCCCGGTCAGCCTGTGCTTCGGTGTCATCTTTGCGGCATGCCTGACCTCTGGCAGGTCGTGGCTGTCAACACCTGTGCGCGCCTTCGTCGAGCTTACGCGCAACACGCCGACACTGGTGCAGTTGATGTTCAGCTTCCTCGTGCTCAACACCATCGTGTCCAACATGGTCGGGGGTGCGGTCAACAATCCGCTGTCACCATTCTTCTGGGTGGTTGCCGTGGTGGGACTGCATGTCGCCGCCCTGCATGCGGAAGCGATCCGAGGCGGTATCGAGGCGGTTCCCGCGTCGATGATCGAAGCCGCGCGCGGCATGGGTTTCAGCCAGTTCGAAATTCTCCGCTATGTGCAGATCCCGCTTGCACTCCGCTCCTCGCTGCCAGCGATCGTCAATGGGCTGATCAGCCTCGTCAAAT
>Ga0308171_1000980_pt1 | contig 45330 bp, 40 predicted proteins | sample PhyGR1_FD_202135 | JGI IMG/M metagenome (GOLD analysis project Ga0308171, IMG submission 202135) | Phyllosphere microbial communities from UC Gill Tract Community Farm, Albany, California, United States - DLSLSG.R1 | ecosystem: Host-associated > Plants > Phyllosphere > Unclassified | place: USA... | reverse complement strand
CATCTTTGTGCGATTGTCTCACGAAATCGATAAATGCGCGCAAAGGCGCGGGCACAAGCCGCCGTCCGGAATAATAGAGGAACGGGCCGGAAAACCGCAGCCACCACTCTTCCATCACCGGTACCAGGTTTCCTCTATCGAAGTGTGGCCTTAGCCAGTCTTCAAAAATATAAATGATGCCAGAACCGGCAATGGCTGCGTCGATACCAAGATCGGTGCCGCCGCCGAACTGAACAACGAGGCTAGCTTTAGGATTTATGGCGATTTCTTCCCCATCGCGTTCGAATTCCCAGGAGGGAAGCGCGCGCCCCGAAAACCGGCCTAAAATACAATCATGCGAAAGCAGGTCTTGTGGATGTTGCGGTTTGCCTCTTCTTGCAAGGTAACCCGGCGATGCGGCAAGGGCGTAGCGCTGCTGGCGCGGTCCGATCGGCAACGCCACCATATCCTGCTCGAGCCGTTCGTCATAACGGATGCCTGCGTCGCAGCCGCTCTTTATGATGTCGACGAAATTCTCATCGGTCACGATTTCCAGCCTTATTTCGGGATAGGCCTTTAGGAACGGCGGCACGATCGGAGGCAGGACCAGCCTTGCCGCACTCATCGGAACATTGAGTCTGAGATCCCCCGAGGTGCGGCCGCGGCTGCTTTTCACCTCGTCGAGTGCCGATGCCACCTCTGCGAATGCGGGTCCGGTGCGCTCTAGCAAGAGACGTCCTGCATCCGTCAGGAGCACGCTGCGGGTTGTGCGATTAAATAGTCTTACCCCAAGGTCTTCTTCGAGACGCTTCACCGCATCGCTCAACGCCGAGGAGCTGACTCCACTTTCGCGCGCGGCTTGCCGAAAACCTTTGGATCTAGCCACCAGTAAAAACGCATTCAGATCCGTTAAATCCGACACCCTGCTCTCCAAACATAAAAAACAATTGTCCGTCTTCACGGACAACCTGTCCGGATTATAGCTTCTTGTAGCGTATATGCCACCTGTCTATTTTGGAGGAACACAAGGAGATGGACCATGAGCACTATTGCAACTTCAGGAACCTTCACGCTTGGCGATCATACGGTGCGCCGGCTGGGCTATGGCGCGATGCAGCTTGCAGGCAAGGGCGTTTTCGGGCCTCCGAGCGATCGTCCGGAGGCCATAGCTGTCCTGCGCGAGGCGGTGGAAAGCGGCGTCAACCACATCGACACCAGCGATTTCTATGGCCCGCATGTTACAAACGAGATAATCCGCGAAGCTTTGCATCCCTATGACAACGACCTTGTGATCGTCACCAAGGTCGGCGCAGGCAGGGGCGCGGACGCTTCGTGGTATCCGTCGTTCTCGCGCGCGGAGCTGACACAGGCCGTTCATGACAACCTCCGCAATCTCGGACTCGATGTGCTCGATGTGGTCAACCTGCGCGCTATGTTCGACGTGCACGGCCCCGCGGAAGGCTCGCTGGACGAGCCTCTTGAAGTTCTGGCCGGTTTAAAGCAAAAGGGACTGATCCGGCATATCGGACTGTCTAACGTCACGGCGAAGCAAATCGAGGACGCCGGAAAGATCACCGACATCGCTTGCGTGCAGAACCAGTACAATCTTGCGCATCGGCAGGACGAAACCTTAATCGACACACTCGCCTCCCGAGGGGTTGCCTATGTGCCGTTCTTTCCTCTTGGCGGCTTCTCGCCGCTGCAATCCTCTACCCTGTCTGACGTGGCCGCCCGGCTCAACGCCACGCCGATTCAGGTTGCGCTTGCCTGGCTTCTCCAGCGATCGCCGAACATTCTCCTGATCCCTGGCACGTCGTCACGGGGACATCTGCAAGAAAACCTCGCCGCTGCCAGGATAGAGCTCCCCTCGGAGGCACTGTTGGAGCTTGATAAGGTGGCTGCTTAATGCCGATTGTAGAAATCTGGGGAATTTGTCGACGGGTTGTCATCTGTCCTCACGCCCGCTTTTGGCAACTGCCGCCTAGGCAGCGTCGCCCCAGAAGCAGACATTCGCTGCCATTGTCAGGACACTTCACTAAGGTTTCGAGGAAAGCGCGGACGGCCGGGTTTGACCGCCGGCTCTCGGGCCACAGCGCCGTGATGTTGTACCCTTCCACCGCATAATCGGCCAGAAACCGGAATAAGCGCTCCACGCCTCACCCAAGTGCTGGCCATGAAACTGGTTGCCATTCCGGTTCCGGCACCTGCTGCGATCGTCGCAAGCACGGCTTCGCTCGCGTCAACGATAATGCCGGAGGTGGGCACAATCTCCACCTCCCTGTCCCCAACATGGAAAGGCCAGCGGAACAGCTGGCCGCTACTCTGGTAGCGCAGGCTGACAGTCTCGTGCTCTTCCAATTGGTCCGGACTGGTCGGCGGGCTGCGCCCGGCCAGATACTCGGGCGAGGCATAACAGCATAGCCGATGTGGCAGAAGGCGGCGCGAAAGCAGGCGGGAATCTGGCGCATCACCAATGCGGACCGCTATATCGTAGCCGCCTTAGATAAGATCAACCATGTGATCGCTCAAACGTAGATCTATATTGACCCTCGAATGGAGCCTGCGAAACTGAGGAAGCATCGGCGCTATTACGTGCAGGCCGATTGGCAACGATGCTGCAATCCGTAAAGTACCAGCGGGTTCGGTGCGCGCTGCTTTTGCCGCCTGCTCTATATCTTCGGCGTCGTGCAGGAGCGTGAGCGCACGCTCATGACGATCGCGCCCCTCGGTCGTCAGGGCCAGGGAACGTGTCGTACGCGCAAAAAGCGAAACGCCGAGCTGCTTTTCCAGCCGCTGAATGCTTTTGCTGACCGCCGACGCTTCGCGCCAGAAGCGGTCACGTTCACTTGTGTCATCGCGTCTAATACTGAGGATGGCAAACGAATGCACCGGGTGTTGTTGAGGTGACTTGTCTGAACGCGCAGGAAAACGACGCAGTGCTTGAGAAGCCTGCATCGCTCGCCACGTCGGCGATCGCCTTTCCCTGAGCAAGTTGTTCCATGGTTCCTACTATCCGAGCTCGTTGCCTCCAAGCTTTCAAGGTCATTCCTGTCTCACGCGGGAACAGACGGCTTGCTGTACGAACCGAGGTTGCGGCGCGCGATGCCAACTCGTTTAAGTCCATGCGATTGCAACGATCACCAAGAGCGATCTCAGCCACACGCTTTGCGACAGGGTTCTTGGGCAAGGGAAGGTAGGTCGGCGCATCTGATACTGCACTCAATTCGAGAAGTACCAGCCTCACTACCAGCTCTGCCCTTTCCGTCACGTGGTCTTCTTCCATCGCTGCGACTAGCAAGGAGCGCAGCAGCGGCGTTACCGTCGATGCAAAGACCCGATCGGGAAAATTCGACGGAGCCCAAGTCGCGATCGCAGAGGGTTGACAGTTTACCATCCAAAGCTCGGCGTCCGTCATGATGTCCAGGCGATGTGGAACACCTGCCGGAATCCATGCAACAAGTTGAGGAGGCACAAGCCAGACACCTTTATCCGTATGGAGCTGGATCATTCCAGAAGCAGCGTAGGTAAGTTGCGCTTCATCATGAGAATGCAGCGGCAGTGCTGAACCGCGCGGTTTCGTAATGCGATGGATATTGAAAGGATGGTGCATATCGAATGGCCTGTCCGCGATGCGGAATGGCATCACATCGATAAACTACACGTATATTAGAAAGAAGGTCAATATTTTGGAGATGTGACGATGAAAGCTGCTGTCATTCGTGAGTATGGCTCAAACGACGTTGTGGAGATCGCCGAGGTTGATCGGCCAGAGCCAGGAGTCGGCGAGGTCTTGGTGAAGGTTCACGCGGCAGGGGTGAACCCGATCGACTGGAAAATTTGCAGGGGAGCGGGCAAGCGCATGGGGATGACCCTGCCGATTCACCTCGGAGAAGAACTTGTGGGCTCGATCGAGAAGCTCGGTGCTGACGTCGAAAGCTTTCGACAAGGTGAGGCCGTTTTCGGCATGGTACGCACTGGCGCTTTTGCCGAATATGCGGTCGCCAAAGCATCAAATCTTGTGCGAGTGCCTGACACCATTGACGTCCTCCGTGCAGCAGCCCTTCCACTGGCAGGCTCCACGGCTTGGCAGGCGCTCTTTGATGAAGCAGTATTATCGGTTGGACAACGTCTTCTCATTACAAACAGTTCAGGCGGTGTGGGTTCCCTAGCTGTGCAATTCGCAAAAGCAAAAGGGGCGCATGTTACGGCGGTAGCTTCAGGCCGCAACGAGGAATTCGTTCGTGCTTTGGGTGCTGACGAGTTCATTGACTACACGATCCGACCGTTTGAAGACGCAGCACGCGACGTCGATATCGTACTCGACACAATGGGCGGCGAGACGTTCGAGCGTGCTTTCAAAACGCTGAAGAGAGGCGGCTTTATGATTACGGTCGTAGCCTTCCCCAACGACGAAGCCGCGCGCTATGGTGTCAGCGTCAAGCGGTCGTTTACAGTTCCGAGCGCGCGGAACTTGGCTTCGATCGCGGAACTGGTCGAAGCTGGGAAAGTGGTGGCGCACGTCGATACCGTTCTACCCTTGGCGAAGATCAGGCAGGCGCTTGCACTATCTGAGGCCGGTCGGACTCGCGGTAAGATCGTTCTAACCCTCACTGACTGATACCCGCCAGTATTGCCCTTTATTCCATCGTGTGATGATCGCCTTGAGCCAATGCACGTCATGCCGTCGATTCACTAGAAGAGGTCTTCCGCTACGCGCCTACAGCAGTCATATGAACTATTACCGTTGGCGACCTGTATCGGGTGGCATCATAAGATTACAGGCATACTAGGGGTTGGCACTGAGCTCCGGCCTTCTAGCGAACCTGCCAGGAGGGCAACCAAGCCTTTTGCTGAACGCTGTGCTAAAGGCGCTTGCGGATTCGTAGCCTATTTCATCCGCGATCCGGTCGAGCGACTTTGCACCGCTCAGCAAGGCCTGCTTGGCGATAGCGATGCGCCATCGCGCCAGATACTCAATTGGTGCGCACCCGAGAATCTCGTTAAATCGCGCGGCGAAACCCGATCTCGACTTGCCAGCTATTCCTGCCATATCCGCTACCGTCCACCTTCTCCGAACGTCTTCGTGAATGGCACGCAGGACCCGGGCCATGGCTGGATCGCGCAGCCCGTTCAGCAAACCCGCCGAGGCAGTGTTGTTACCGATAATGTCCCACCTCAATGTCTCTATCAGCAGTGTCTCCAGCAAGCGTTGGACAATAAGTTCCTTGCCGGGATGTTCGGTAACGCACTCCTCAGACAGCAATTCGATTAAGCGGCCAAATCGCGTCCCGCGCCCCGCCGAAGCGGGAATATAAATTGCATTCGGCAGCAGCGCGAGCAGCAGCGGGGCGTTGGCACTCTCGATAGAGAAACTCCCGCCCAGCGCAACGAAATCTGGCTTTCCTTCTTGGTCGCCGTGGCGAACAGCTTCAGCCAGAGGTTCAGCAGTAATGCAGGGAGCTCCAGGTTTGCTACACAGGGAGAACGCGGGCGTAGTCGGCAAAAGGAGAAAGTCGCCTTCGTTGATCGGTAGGGGTTCTCGATCACCTAGTGTGAGCCATGCTTCACCAGTCAGGACCAGCGTAAATCCAGGTGCGTCATACGATCTGTAGCGAACGCCCCATTGGCCGCGCCCGGAGATGGGCTTCGCTATCGCGGCTCTGGGCCGAAGTAGCGTGATGAGATCACTTAAAGGATCCATTTTGGACGACTCATAAATTAACTCGGACTCTGAATTATAGATCGTCTTAAAGACTCCGTCTATCATTATCTGACCGCAACCAAGGAGACTGATATGACAAAGACCATTCTCATTACCGGCACATCGTCCGGCTACGGCAAGGCTACTGCCGAACACTTCCTTTCTCGCGGGTGGGACGTTCTCGCCACTATGCGGCGTCCGGATCCGTCACTCTTTGCTAAAACTGACCGGCTGCGCGTGCTGCCGCTCGATGTCACCAGCCCCGACAGCATCGCCAGCCTCATCGAGTCTGCCGGTCCAATTGACGTGCTGGTGAACAATGCCGGCGTTGGCGGCGTTGGTGCGTTCGAGGCGATGCCAATGTCCCTCATTCGACAGCTTTTGGAGACCAACACGATCGGTGTCATGGCGATGTGTCAGGCCGTAATTCCGCAGTTGCGCGAGCGACGCTCCGGAACCATCATCAATGTGACATCGAGCGTCGCCTTGGGGGCATTCCCACTGGCGGCAGCCTATACTGCCACCAAACAGGCTATTGAAGGCTTCTCGGCGTCGCTCGCGCATGAGTTGAGCTATTTCGGCGTAAGGGTGAAGCTTGTGGAGCCTGGTTACGCGCCGACCACGAGGTTCGGCGCAAATGCCATCGTTCCTGTCTCGGAACTCCTTCCCGGCAGCTATGCAGACTTCGCACAGCCGATCCTCGAGGCGTTTGCGCATCCCGCTCTGACCACCGCGGAAAGCGATGTTGCAGAAGCAATTTGGCAGGCCGTTCACGATACCGAGAACCGCCTTAGGTTTCCTGCTGGAGCGGACGCTCTCGCGCTTGCTCAAACGCTCTGATGAAATCGGCACGAGGGGGGCGGCAGCAAATTAGGCGGCCTTTCTGCTGCCCTTCGTGCCCTTCTATCCAGCGATTCACCAGGCTCGTCCCGTTATAAAATCCCCCTCGATTCTTCTGGGCGATTCCGGAGATCAGGCGCGTTCCCTCCGTTCCGATTTCACGCGCAGTGATTGCTCAGGCCAAGGATAAGCGCACGGTGAAGCCGCCTTGTGAGGCGAGCCTGAACGTCGGATGTCCTGGTGATAACATCAGGGATAGTCCTGTGACGAAGCATCCGATTGAAGTCATCACGTCTGTTGAACGCCGCCGGATAGCAAACACGTCGGTGCGGGTGATCGTTTCGGCGGTCTCTGCCGGTCAACTAATACCGTCCACGACATCTAGTCCCCGCCAGAAGCTCCGCGATGGAACGATCAAGCTTGGTCGGGGCCGATGTGTCATCGTGGATAGTTGCGGATCCCGACGTGAAGCCAGCCACTATTCCGATCGAAGATCGGCCGGTTTTAGGAACTGAAGCATAACCCCTGGTCACCTTTGGCATGAAATGGATCGCGCACAACGTAGAGATCTCGATGCCGGCAAAGACCGAACTCGCTAACGAGCTCAAGAGGCCAGGCGTCACTCTGCTGATCATCTGGGAGGAGTACCGCAACGTAAAGCTTTGTTGAGAACGTTGTACTTGCGGTAAAGCGCTGATGGCTGCGCGGCCATATGCAGACCATCCGGCAATCGCGATCCTCTGGAAGTCCACACACGAATTTAAGATCGCGCGAGCGCACAGGGTGGTCGGTGAGCGTCAGCAAATCGCACGACCAGGCGGATTCGACAGCTTGATGGAGTTCAAAATCAGCCCGCTCATCGCTGTTATCCCAGGAAAACCAACGATTACTGTTCGGTAACGCCTTCTGCACGAAAAATGCATTTGATGACACGTCAATTTTCTTAAGTGACAGTCCGTTGGAAGTTGAATTCCAAAAAAATACGGTAATCAGCTAAACACTTCGCTGCACGCCACGCACTCCTATCGAACAGGCTTGGCTCTTCGACCTTTCTTATGGGCTTTCTCTACCGAAACTCCACGAAACTGTTGGATGAGCAAAATCGTAGCGACAGAGTGGAAATAGTATGTGTTTTTTCAAGCGAGCTGATGTAATCCTGCGACCCTATTTCAGGTTGCTGAAAGATATCGCTGCCACTGTCCGGCTCGCGGTAATCATATTTCTAGTGCTGTGGCCTTTTTTTATCGCCGTAATATTTCGGGCACTATCGAGCGGCCATGGCCGTTTTCCTCTTTATTTTTAAGGACTGCTTAGTCGAGAGAGTGACGTGTTTTCATTCGGCGTCCCTAACGAAGCCATTGACGACCATCGCCGTGTGCAAATGTAAATCCACTGTATTTCAGAAAGTTTCAGTTCTAATATTTGAGTAATTCGTCGAACGACTCGGGCCCATCGGACAGAACTTCATCTGTTTCATCCCTTTTGGTAAGGCACTTCCCCCTATTTCTATTTATAGACGCGAATAATGACCCGCTGCCCCACCCGGAACGGAGCGTCGCGGCTTACCATCACGATCGAGGTTGCGGTACGGATGTCATTGCGTTCGCCAGGCATCCCGGTTGACTGCATTAAGACGGGGGAAATGCGGCTGATACGGCCCTGATATGCCTGCCCATTTCTGTCTTCCGCAAGCACCTCAACAGGCACACCGGGCTTCACATTATCGAGGAACTGCTCGGGAATTTCCGCCCTTACAATCTTTTGGCCTTCCGGCAGGATGGTGAACATCTCTGTCGAGCCGCTCGCCGCGGCAAACTCCCCGACCTTAATTCCCTGCCTGATAATGAAACCATCGACGGGAGCGCGGATCGTTCGTATTTCGACTTCACGGGCGGCAATATCGCGTCGCATCTTGGCGGCAGCGAGAACCGAGGCGGCTACCTTCAGTTCTCCGGTGAGATTGTCCCTGGCCGTCAGTGCTTCATCGAGGGCTTGATCCGAGACGGCATTTCCCGCCGCGGCGCGTTTAACCCTGTCGGCCTGGCGAGCAGAATTTTTCAATTTCATTTGCAGAAGATTATGTTGCTCTTCAGCTTGTAAGGCTTCCTCCGATGCAATCTTTGCCGATAACGACTCCTGGTCTGAATCGAGCATTGCCATGACGTCCCCCGTCTTGACCTGATCGCCTTCGTGCACCAGCAAGGATGCGACGATGCCGTCGCGAGGGGAGGTTACCCGCAAAAGCCCTCCTGGAATATCCACCACCCCCCTCGCGGCGGCCAGGATGGGTGGGCCGACAAGATCCGGGCGGTCGGTGTCTTCCTCCGCATTCGGGGACAGTGCTGTGAAATACAGGAGCGACAAGCCGATTAAGCCAGCGGAAGTTGTTGTCACTGCCGGACGTTTGATACGAGGGGGAAATTTCATGTTTTCAAGATCCTGTGGAATTTTTACCAGGGAAGGGGCGGACGTCCCTGAGCAAGCGTCCGTCTTCCATCTGGAGGACACGATCAGCCTGCTTGACGAGACGCATGTCGTGCGAAACACACAGCACCGCCGAACCGAAGTCTTTTGCTATGGATTGGAGAATCTCGACGATGTTGCGCCCGTTTTCGCTGTCGAGGGCGCTCGTCGGTTCGTCTGCGAACAGAATGGCAGGTTTTTTGACAATGGCGCGGGCAATCGCGACCCGCTGTTTTTCACCGCCGGACATTTCCGCCGGCCGCAGATGACTTCTCTTTGACAAGCCCACACTTGCCAATGCGTCGATAGCCCGCTTCCGGGCCTCAGCTGCCGGAACAGACATGTAGTCGAGAGGTATCTGCACCTGCTCGACCGCCGTCAGGCCCGGGAAAAGATTGAAACCCTGAAAAACAAACCCGCAATTCTTCAGACGGAATTCATCCCGCGCTTCATCGCTCAAGCACGAAAGCATGACATCCCCGGCGCTGACGGACCCTTCGTCTGCCTTTGTCATACCGCTGAGGATGGCAAGCAGCGTGCTCTTGCCACAGCCGGACGGCCCGATCAGCAGCGTGAATTCGCCTGCGAAAATGTCCACTGACACATTCGACAACGCCTGCATATGAATGTTGTGTATCGTAAAAGATTTACCGAGATTACGCGCGCTAAGGACAGGTAACATAGTTCACCTCAAAAGCGTGGCGGGATCGGTGTCGCGCAAACGATGTATTGCCAAAAGACAGGCAACAGCCGCGACAAGAAGCACCACCGTTGAGGCCGAGGCGACGATACTGAAGCGCAATTCGAAAGGAACGCGGTAAAACGCTGCCATTAAGGCGATTGCGACACTCAGAAACAGGCTGATGACGAAGCCGAAAAGGCCAACCCAGCCCGCCTGTTCGATAACGATGAAGCGCAGCCGGTCGAAGGGTACGCCGAGGGCTCTAAGCGTCGCATATTGAGGAACTGTTCCTGCCACCGCACCCATCAGAGTCTGGCTGGTTATGACCGCACCGATCATGACTGCAATCAAGGTTGCGAAAATGAACGCAATTCCCGCACCCGAATCTAGCAGCATGTACATCGTCGTCATCGATGCGAGTTCTTCGGCCGACCAGACCTCGAAGCGGCGTACGTCGGTGCTGCTGTTAAGTCGCGCCTGAATGGCGGCGCCGTTTGTGCCCGGCTTTAGATCATAGAGGAAATAGGTGGCGCCGCCGTCGCTGGGCAGGCTGTGATCGAGATTTCGGGCGGTTTCCCGTGAGGCCACGACATTGACGCCTCCCAGGCCACGAAGGCCGTCGATATAGCCGACGATCCGCACCGAGCGCCCGTTAACCTCGGCAACGCCGCCCTTTTTCGTGGAAAGTTTCGATGCGTCCGCAATATCAACGACAACTGTGCCGGGCTCGTTCAATTGGTTTCGCAGCGAACCGGGAACGATGCGCGCGAGCGCCTCAGCGTCATTTGCGGTATTGATGCCGAGCACCGTAACGCTGACACCGCCGCCACCGTGAGTGCCTCGCCAGTCGCCTGAGCCGAACAGGACCGGTTCTACATGCGAAATTGCCGGCTCGGCATAGAGATTTGTCGCCACACTGGCCGGGATTGCGCGTCCAAGGTCGACGCTCTGTGTTCCGGGAAAACCCACCCAATATTGGGCGGTGGATTGCGTAACATAAAGACCGTTTGCTCCCACGATGCCCAGCAGCAATGCGCCCTGAACTGTCATCAGGACGCCTGAAAAGGCGATCGCGACCGTGGCGGGTAAAAAACGACGCCATTCGTGGATCAAGGTCTTGCGCGCAATCGAGATCGTCATGATCCGTTTTTCCTCCGCTTGTCGGGGGAGGTTGCAACACTCTGTGCCTCCGCGCCCAGACTTCCGCCCGTCGCTCTTGCGAAGACGATCAGCGCTTCCGCTTCGTCTTTGATGGCTTCGGTGAGTTGACGTCGGATTTCTGCGGCGGCGAGGTGCCGGGTCACAAGTACGGACGCGTCCGACAATCCTTCGCGCGACAGCAATTGGGCCTCAGCAACGGACTTTTCAGCAGTCGAGTGGACTGATCTTACACGGGCAGTTTCGAGCCGCGCGGTAAGAAACGCACGCAGGGCCGAGGAGGCTTCGCCGTGCGCGACAAGGACCGCCTGTCGGTAGGCTACGACGGCTTCACGCAATTGCGCTTTTTTTGCCTCCACGACATCAAGCCGCTTTCCATAGTCGAAAATTGGCATTTGCAAGGAGGGGCCGCCCATAACGCCGAAGATGGACCCGGAGACGGGTGACCCAATGCCAATCATTCCCGAAAGATGGAGTTTCGGATAAAGATCGGATTTCGCAATTCCCACCTCGGCTCCCGCCTTAAGGACTGCAAATTCAGCCCTTCGGACATCCGGACGCTGCCGAAGTATATCGGCCGGGACCGTCGTCACCGGTGCTTTGCTCGCTACGGGTTGCGGTTTTATTGCCGACAGTGCTGCATCGTCTTCCGCTGCGCCCTGAAGCACGGCAACGCGCTGGATTTCGTCTGCAATAGCATTATTGAGGACACGTTTTTGTTGCGCCATAGCGGCGGTATCGTCGGTTGCTGACTGTGCTTCGAGCTTTGTTGCCAATCCGCTGCGGGATCGCACGGTCGTTATATCCCTGGCCTTTGCTTTGGCGGACCAGAGCAGATCGGCATTTTGCCGCTGGTGCTGCAATGCCCGCAAGCGAACATAGCTTGTTGCGGCCTCCGCGACGACGGAGAGCTTTGCCGCATTAACGTCTTCAGCTGCCATGTATCCGTCCAGATCGGCGGAATGCTGGGCCAGCTTGTCTTGCCCGAAAAGAGCGATTTCCCATCCGGTCTCAAGATTGAACTGGGCTGGACGGCGGGAAATGTCGTCCACCTTTGTTCTGGTGCTGGAACCGGTTGCAGACCCTGAGAGGCCGACACTGGGCCGGAGGCCGGAAGACGCAGAGTGTGAGATGGCGGCGGCAGCAGCCAGCCTCTCGCGGGCCTGCGCCACGGTCAGATTACCTTGCTGGACACGCGCCACGATACTATTGAGTTGACTGTCGTTAAGCGCCAGCCACCAAGCCTCGCTTTTGGGGCTGGGTCGCTGCCCGCTCATCGGAGAAAATTGCGGCGGCAACTCCGAAGGTGCGATGTCCGAAAAGGTCGGGCCCCCTTGATGGCAGGACGACAGGACGAGGGCAAAGACAACCCAGCAATGCCGCTTCAAGATCACATTGCTGCTCGACTGTGAATGATCACAGCCATCAAGAAGCACCCTATACATTTTGGACCACATGAAACACGCATTACCCGGAAAAATCGTCGTTGATCCCTATTGCCGGTCGCCGATCCGACAATTCTAATGGATGTCGTCGCATCCATCACGCCTCCCAAGACCATTGCAGGCTCAAGATTTCGCGCAGTCACTGTGCAGATTTGGTCGAGGACGTAGGTATCGACCTTTCCTCCGGTGCCGTCGAAACACACCAAGCACCCGCAATGATCAGCGCACTACCGCCCAGCTGAAGAGCGGAGACCGGTTCGGAATAGAGAAGCCATGCGCTTGCGAGCACGAAAACATAGCTTACCGCGGAAAGAGGAAACGCTTTCGACAGGTCAGTCTGCGCAAGGACACGCAGCCACAGGACGAAACAGACGATTTCGGCAATGATGGCAAAAAGGAACCAGGGCGATGAGCCAAGTTTCACGATCCACTCGATGCCGAACTCGCCTGAAGCATGAACCGCGCTCTGTTTGAGAAATATCTGCTGCAGCGTATTCAAGAGCGGGATGGAGAGCCAAAGCGTCGGGAGATCCTTCATTGTTTCTCCAATCCATCGGAACTGAAAAGCGGTGAAACCCACCTCAGCACGGTGTGAAGAGCAAGGTTTCGGTGCCTGAAAAACATGGAGTTCGCCGTTAGCATACTGCCGAGGCGGAGCTTGTTCTGGTAATAGGCCTGCCCGCTTTGATATCGGGTGAGCCCATGCTCGAGGCAAAAACGGATGTTCTCGAACCAGCTGAGATAATAGAGATTGTATGGCTTGCCACTGATGTTATCCATGCAGAAGAATTTATCGATGAGCCGGTCGCGGTCGTGCAAAAGTAGGTTGAAGGCGAGAATGTCTTCTCCAACGCGATAGACCGTGCAGAACGCATTCGCGGGCAGATTTGCCAGGACACCGGTGAAGTAGTCCGACGTCAATTCTTCGAACTGCCACTCACTTCGATTACGGGTATCGTGATAAAGTTCGAGAAAGCGGGGCAACATGTCACCGAGGTCCTTGACCCTCTCCACTTTTACCTCTGAGGCTGCACGGCATTTGCGGCGCATGTCCTTGCGTGTCGAAGACGACAATCCGGCAAGATAGGTCTCCATATCAGGAAAGTCGACGCGCAACGATGCGGTTGGCAAGCCGGGCATGGCGACGAACTTGCGCCGGTGGATCGCTGCAGACAGTGCGGGGCCGAGAGGCATCGGCACGTCTTTCAGCGCGAACAGGCCGTATCCCGACATCTGCGCCCATCGTTCCGTGCACCCCAACAGGTGGGTCATCAGATCAGCTTCCCAAATACCGGGAATATCCGGATGCATTCCGACGCTCGCGCACTCCGTACAGGGAGACCCGATACAGGCAAGCCGGAGCGACAAAAACCGTGGGATTCTTTTGCGGATGCTTTCGACAAGGGACGTTAGCCGTCCTCTTTCCAGCGTCGTTTCCAGACGGTAATCGCACAGAAAAATCGGAGCAGCAGCAACGACGACCCCAAAATAACTGATCGTCGCATATCGCCATTCGAAACCGACAAGTCCTGCCTGTTCGACTGCCAGCAAATAATCGTAGCGTTCAATCTCTGCTTTAAAGCATGCGTCCCACGCATGCCTGTCGATGGTCGCAAGCGTGTCATGGATCAGGAATTCGAGGTTTCGGGAATTGAGGCCCGCCCCGTCGCCAATCTCAAATCGGGTTTCTAAAAGCATGTTTCGTCTCGAAGAACCGGGCGGAGAGATCGGCGACCTTGCGATGTTCTCTGTCCACGTGGATCATGTGATAGCTGTCGTTCAACCACTGCAGCGCTCTTGGGCCGCCCAGCTTCGCGGCGATATAGCGGGCGTGGTCCGGGCCACTGAGATCATCTTCGGTTGAATGGATGATGAGCGATGGGGTGGTGATCGCGGGCAGATGCTTCTTGAGGTAATGGCCAAGTCGGTTCATTTCGACGAGACCCCGCCCGGGGAAATGGCTGAGAACGCCTTCGTTTTCCATACCCGCAATGATGCGCCTTAGGCGGTCGTCCTTGATTCCGAGGGAAGGCGTCTCGCTGAAATTGAGACGGTCGATGAAGGGTATCAACTTTATCCATCTGATATGCGGTGAAAGGATCGCGTAATAGCGCGGAACATTCCAGCCGTCGTAGTGGAAGCAGGGTGAGTAGAGTGCGACCGACTTGATCGGGGACGATTGCATATGGGACGCGAGAAGCGAGAGCTTTCCACCAACGCAAATGCCGGCCGAAAAGACGGTGTCGCTTCTCGTCGCCAGCCAGTCTGCGGCGATCGTGGTGCTGTCGAGCCAGTCTTCAAAGCGGGAGCGCCGCAAGGCAGCTTTCCCACGCCCGTGCCCGGCGAGTAGTGGGGCGAAAACCGAATAACCCCTGCGGCTGAATTGTCGCGCCACCAGACGCATTTCGGCAGGAGCACCGCTCATGCCGTGCACGAGCATCACGGCCTTGCCATTCGAACCCTCTTCGAAAAAGGAAAGACCGTCGTTTGACGGATTGAACACTTTCGTCTTTTCGTCTGCCGGAACGTGCGGGCAGGGGCGGGATAGACTGGATTGTGACCCAGCGAAAGAAAACGTCATAGTCCTGATACTCCTACGCAGATGACGCCGCCGGACACAAGCGCAACACCGATGGAATGACGCAGACCGATCTTTTCCCTGAAAAGGATGGCGCTGAAGATGGTGATTACGGCATAGCTCGAGGCCATCAGCGGGAATGCGATGGAGAGCGGTACGCGCGCAAGGACATAGGTCCAGGCGACAAGCTCTACGCCCCAGAACACGATTCCGGTTAAGGTAAAGGGATGCAGGTAAATATTGCCCCGGTCTTTGGCGGAAGCGAATTTGAAGCAGATTTCCCTGCCGGCCTCCGTCAGCACGCAGAACAGGATTAGAGCAAGCATCGTATTATTCAGCCCGTCCATCATGCCAATATTTCCGAAAATGATCTTAAAAGAGTAAGGTTGGTGATGGTGTTGCGATCGCGGGTCATCATCGCATCCGGAGCGCGCAGAGGCTGGTCGATCAGGATTTCCCCCTGCTTTAAAAGTCGTGTGAGCAGCGAGCCGGTGTACATCGGTGTCGAATAGTCCCCGATGACATCTGCCCCCACGATGCGATGTCGCTCTGCGATGTCGCTGAGTAGCTCAAGGATCGTGGAAAGCCGCAATCGGCCCTGATCCCAGTTGGTGATGGCGTCGTCCAGGGACAGGCAATCCTTGTCTATGGTGATGTAGACATTGGACGTGAATATCCTCGACAGCAGCTGCTCCCTGAATGCCGTGAGGCCCATCTTTTTCATGGTCGACCAGATGAGATGGCCGCCCGACTGGATGTAGCTGACGCTTTCACCATAGCCGCGTTTGACGCGACTTGGCAGGTGGTCGTAAGGGTAGAGCTCAACCTTGCCGTTAGCGAGATTGCCAAGGTTAGCACCCTTCCGCTCCGGCGATTGCAGGTCGTCGCTGCAGACACCAAGCGTGATGATCTTTTGAACATTTGGATGTTCTGCGACCTCGTTCACCCATGAGCCACAATGGAGACCGTTGTCGAAATTGACCCAGTCAGGGTGATTGTCGACATGGATGACGGTGAGAGGTCCATCGAAGGTTTCTGCCGCCTCGGCAATCAGCAACGCTGAGACATGATGAAAGTCGCCCGATCCAAGGAAACACAGTCGAGGGGACGCGTGCGCGCCGGCGGGGCGCGCTAAACTGGGTTTCAACAGATCGAGCGACTCTCTCCTACTCCAGAGACGAACGGCGCTCCCACAGCGTCGTTCGTCAACCTCGCGTGCGCCCACCGAAAGTGCGGCATCCACAAAGGTTGGCTGCAGATGGAGGGCATCATCGAGATGGAGCAGAAGCGTGTCCACGAGGTTATCTCCGTTCAGCGCGGGTCAGAAGCTGGTCAAGCAGCTCAATCGCGAGATTGATCTCGTCGAAAGTGATGTTGAGGTTCGGCGCGAACGTGATGACGTTCTTGTGGTAACCGCCAACATCGAGCACCAGGCCGTAGTTGCGCCCGTTGACGATCATGTCGCCCTTCATGCCCTCATCCGACATCCAGTCGAGCGTGGCTTTGTCAGGCGTGAAGCTGTCGTCGCGGCAAATTTCCATCCGGAGAGCAAGGCCGAGCCCATCCACTTCGCCGACGATCGCGTGTTTGCGCTGCAACTGCTGCAAGCCATCAAGGAAGGCGGCGCCCTTTGCCATGACACTGGCGCCGATATTTTCTTCCTCGGCCATTTTCAGTGTTTCGAGAGCTACAGCCGTTCCCATCGGGTTGCTGGCGAAGGTGGAGTGCGTGGAACCGGGTGGGAAAATTGTCGGATTGATCATCTCTTCGCGTGCCCAGATGCCGGAAAGCGGGTTGAGACCGTTCGTGATCGCCTTGCCGAATACCAGAACGTCAGGGGAGACGCCGAAATGTTCGATCGACCAGAGTTTACCCGTGCGGTAAACACCCATCTGGATTTCGTCGACAACAAGAAGAATGCCATGCTCATCGAGCACCTTCTTCAGTTCCACGAAGAAGTTCATCGGCGGAATGACGTAGCCGCCTGTGCCCTGAATGGGCTCGATGTAGAATGCCGCATATTCGGACTTGCCGGCTTTCGGATCCCAAACCCCGTTATATTCGCTCTCGAACAGGCGGGCGAATTTCTGGACGCAGTAGTGGCCATACTCCTCTTTCGACATGCCCTTCGGGCCGCGAAAGTGATAGGGAAACTCGACAAACTGGGCGCGTTCGCCAAAATGCCCGTAACGGCGACGGTAACGATAAGACGAGGTGATGGACGTGGCGCCCAGCGTGCGACCATGATAACCGCCCTCGAAAGCAAACATCAGGCTTTTTCCGCCCGAATAGTTTCGGACAAGCTTCAGCGAGTCCTCGACGGCCTGCGAACCGCCGACGTTGAAATGCACGCGACCCTTCCGACCGAACTTTCTTTCCGCGTCCTGGGCGATCATCGTCGCCAGTTCGACCTTCTCACGATGGAGATATTGCGAGGCGACCTGGGGTAGGGTGTCAAGCTGGCGATGGGCCGCAGCATTAAGGCGGGGGTTGCGGTATCCGAAATTGACCGCAGAGTACCACATCTGCAGATCGAGGAAGGCCGTACCTGTCCCGTCATACATGAAGGATCCATCGCATCCCGTGAAGAATTTGGGGCGATCCGTGTAGTGGACCGTGTCTCCGTGGGAGCAATAGGTCTCCTCCAGAGCACGGAGTTCGTCTTCGGATATGATGTCGTCCTGGCCGTCAATCGGCTTGATAAGAGAATGCATTTTCATGTTCCTGATTAGGCAGTTTTTGAGAGGTGAGAGGCCGCTGTGTTTGCAGTACGGATGTGCGGCAGCTGGGTCGCGGCCTCTGTCTGGACGTCCTTGAAAGTCGTGTAGGAAACGAACGGAATCGAAATGCTCGCGCAATGCGTGGCGAGTTTGTGCTTGGCAAAAAGCAGGTCGGCATTTGCCGAGACGCAAAAGTCGCTGCGGCCGTCGCCGACGTAGATATGGGGCGTATGTGATGCCACGATGGCACATTTGCAGACGCCCGATCCGGCTTTGCATGCGGACTGCGTAAACGGAGCTTCCAATCGATAGTGGAAGCGGTTGCCGTTGTTTTCGACACAGAGGTGATTGGCGATGATGTCGAGATGATCGAGACCGTGATTGGACAGGACGCGGTGAATGAAACGATCGACCCCGTCGCTGACGACGGTTACGGGGATCGAATTTCTCAAACACCAGCGGACGAATTCAGGGAATTCAGGATCGATTTCGACCGTGTCGAGAAATTCATCTATTTGGTTGATGGCCGCTTGGATGAGCGTGATTTGTGCACTCATGCATTGCCGCGCATCGATGCGCCCTGCTTCCCAGGCTGCTTCGATATCGCGCCACTCGGGGGCGGCGAACCGCTCGAGAACGGCATCCGTGACGTCGATCGTGGCTATCGTACCATCAAAATCGCAGTAGGCGTGCATCAGCGCGCCATCCCTGCACATGCGACGTCGGAAGGTCTGGAAACGCGATATGTGTGGCCATGAGCAGCCAAATGACCAGACACTGTTGAGATATCCGCTCGATAAAATAGCGATTTCACCGACGATTGTTCGATTGTTGGTTTTTTCATGTCCGAAATGCTCTCCGTCAAAACCAGCACGTCGGGAAACGGAACGGTGCCGTTTGCCGGTGCCGTGCTGGCGAAAAGGCAAATGCGCCTCGTCTGTCGAGAAATCGTGGAGAAAATCTTCGTGTTCGGTGGAGCGGTCACCCGTCGGCAATATCACCGATTGACGCACTTGAATAAGTTGGTCCAATTGCAAGCAGAATACCGACGCCGGAATGCGATCGCGACCTCAGCACGTTGAACCGAATGCTTTATGTCAACGCCTGCACAAATTGCCTATCGAAAGACAATCTATGAACAATGCCCTCATCCTCATCATAGAAGACGACCCGGAAATATCCGACATTATTGAGACCTATTTCGCGCGCGAAGGCTTCCGCGTCGTTACCGCAGGTGACGGCGCAGTTGGATTGGGCCATCATCAGCGCCTTCGGCCGGATCTGGTCGTGCTGGATATCAAGCTGCCGCGTCAGGACGGGTACGAGGTACTTGCCGCCATCAGGCGAGTTTCCGATACGCCTGTCATCATGGTGACGGCACTTGCCGACGATCTGGACAAGCTGCAGGCTTTGCGCATTGGCGCCGACGACTATGTCGTCAAACCGTTCAATCCCCTTGAGGTCGTTGCACGTGCCAAGGCGGTGCTTCGGCGGGTGGCGGGTCGCAGTCCAGACCACGTGTTGCGTGTTGGGCCGCTCCGCGTCGATCCACAGGCCCATCGTGCGGTGGTTGAAACGGGATCCGATCACGTGACCCTCGATCTGACGCGCACCGAGTTTAGAATTCTGGCGCATATGGCGGCGTCACCCAACCGCGTGTTCGAGCGATCAGAACTCGTCGATGCCTGTCTTCCAGAAGGCGAGGCGCTGGACCGAACAGTTGACAGCCACGTCAGCAATCTAAGGCGCAAACTCACTGCCGCGGGCGCCGGGGGCGTTCTGACGGGTGTGCGTGGCGTAGGGTACCGGATTGATGACATCTAAACGCACTAATCTGAACGCAGGACTCGTGCGGGCGATGGTGTTGCTGACACTATTGGCCTTCGTCGTTGTCTATGGCGGCCTGGTGGCCTATTTTTTCTTCATCTATGATTGGCTTTATCCCGAGGGAGAATATGACAGCGCCTGGCAGATTGGAGATACGGTCACGCTGGGGCTGCTGCTTGGGATAGGTATATTGACCGCCTCGATCCTGGGCTGGAGGTTGGCGCGATACGTTACGGAGCCGCTGAAGTCTGTTGCGAGTGCGGCAAGGACGATTGCCCGTGGTGATTTTTCGGCACGTGCCGTGCTTCCCCGCCGCAGCTTTGGCGAAGCGGGTGAACTTGTCGCGGATTTTAACTTGATGGCGGAACGGTTGGAGCGGGCAGAGACCGAACTCAAATATTCGAACTCCGCAATAGCCCATGAATTGCGAACCCCACTGACCATCTTGCGGGGCAGATTGCAGGGTCTGCTCGACGGCGCGTTCCAGCCAAGTCCCCAGCTCTATCTTCGTCTCATCGCTCATGTTGATGACCTCGGCGGCATCGTAGAGGAGTTGCGGACACTCGCACTCAGCAATGCCGGCCAACTCGATCTGCAATATTCACGGCTCGATCTCGCATCCGACGTAGCTGCCGCTGCCGATTCGATGGAAGACGAGCTTTCAATCGCGGGCAGCCTCGTCGTGAGGCGGCTGAACCCCGCTGTAACCCTGGCAGACAAGCCCAGATTACGTCAAGCAATTGTGGCTCTCCTCGATAATTGCCGGCGCTACGCCCCAAATTCCACCGTGTATATCGAGACTTGGCAGGACAGGAACTATGTGTATTTCCGATGCACCGATACGGGTCCAGGCCTCGCTGATGACAACCAGAACCGCGCCTTTGAGCGTTTTTGGCGAGCTGATGATTCCCGTAATCGTGTTTCCGGCGGTTCAGGCCTGGGTCTGCCCATCGTGAAGGCGATCATGCAAGCCCATGGAGGTGACGCAGTCATTCTGCCTACCGAGGGACGCGGTTTCAGTATCGAACTCCAGCTACCTCGTCGAGAAGAAGCCCGAGACTGAGGGTCACACACGACTGACATTCGCAACGGCGTTCCCGCTGTCGCGGATTTCGGCGTTTCGGCGAAAGCCTGAAGAAGGTGCCGCAGGGCATGGAATGATGGGGTGCTTCGGCACCCCGTCATTCGTTTAAGGCTACCGATTATCGACGTTTCCTCCACGTAATCTGGACTTGGACTTGGTTAGTGACACTCACGAGCAATCTCTGCTCTGAGTTGTCGGCGCGGACGTGCCGGCCGAATTCTATGAGGTTTTCGATGCGAAACGCGCTCATTCTCGCGGCGGCAATTACCGGCGCAGCCATCCTTGGAAACACTACCGCGCTGGCTGGTTCATATGCCGCTGCCGAAATCAACATGCGGGCGGGTCCGAGCACACATTATCCCTCCATGGGTATCTTGCCGGAAGGCTTACCCCTGAAAGTCGTCGGCTGCACGAAAGGCTATCGTTGGTGCGACGTAGAGGCCTCGGGGCGCCGGGGCTGGGTTTCGGGCGCTTACATCACCATCGACTACGAAGCACGAAGGCTCTGGGTGCCGGCTTACGCTCATGTGATGTATGAGCCCGTCGTCCCGACGGTTTCCTTCAATATTGGCACCTATTGGTCCGATCATTACGCCGACCAGGATTTCTATAGCGACATCGACACCTGGGATGACTTTGCATGGGAAGACGATGTGCCGCCGCCCGGTTGGGATCCCAAATGGTGAGACGGCGCTCAGGCGGATGGGTTGCTGTGCGACCCCTGCCCAAGCCAGATCTGGGCAGACGCTCCATGACCGAACGAAAACTTCTCGTTGTCTGCATCGTCTTTTCCATCCTTGAGGTGGTTCTTGCCTGGCATACGACCGGCTCGCAGATAAACGACCATTTGCGGACGAGCGTTCAGCAAGCCGCAACACCATGAGTCAGACGACAATGAAACGCAAAATCACCAGAAAGAATGGTCTCATCATTGGCGCCGTCATCGCAGTTTTGGTGATAGGCGGGGCCTCGGCGCGGACGGTTTTCTCCGAGACGGATGATCAGGAAGAAATCGTCATGCCGGTTGTTCAGGGGACCGTCGAAGAAGCGGTTGTCGCTAGCGCCGTCCTCGAGCCCTCCCGTTTGGTCAATGTGGGAGCCCAGGTTTCGGGGCAGCTGAAAAACCTGCATGTCGAACTCGGGCAGAAGGTGAAGCAGGGCGATTTGATCGGCGAAGTCGATTCGACACCGCAGGCAAACGGCCTGCGGATTGCCAGTGCCGCCCTTGCGAACCTGAAAGCACAGCGGCGCGCGCGGGACATCCATCGGCATCAGGCTGAACTTGCGTACAACAGGCAGAAAACGCTCAATAGTTCGAACATTGTTTCGACCGCCAACCGGGAAACGGCGGAAGCGGCGTTTCGCGCCTTGCAGGCCGAAGTCGAGGCGCTCGACGCGCAGATCCTTCAGGCTTCGGTCGAGGTTGAGAATGCCGAGGTCAATCTCGGCTACACGAAAGTGCGTGCTCCGATCGACGGCACGGTCGTCGCCGTCGTCACCAAGGCGGGGCAGACCCTGAACGCCGTTCAGGCCGCACCGACAATCGTTTCTCTGGCGCAACTGGACACGATGCGTGTGAAAGTTCAGGTTTCGGAAACCGATATTGGGCGGGTTCGGGTCGGGCAGAACGTCCGCTTCACAATCATGGGTTGTCCTGACAGTCCGATCTCGGCGAAACTTGAGCAGATCGAACCGGCGCCCACGACAATCGCAGCAGATTCCGCGACCAGCACCGGTACGTCAGCGGCGCTTCAGGGTGCGCAGGCGGTTTATTATAACGGCCTGTTCAACACCCCCAATGCGGATGGCCGCCTCAGACCCATGATGACAGCGTCTGTTAGAATTATCGTCGGCAAGGCAGAAAACGTCCCTCTCGTGCCCTGGTCGGCCCTCACGGATCGCGATAAGGACGGCCGCTATCATGTCCGTGTGCGTCAGGCATCCGGCGTCGCAGTCGAGAAGCTGGTTACGGTCGGGCTGACGGATAAGATCAACAACCAGATCATCGACGGACTTTCGGTTGGCGATAAGGTCATCATACCGTCGAAAGGCGAAACATCGTCCAACGCAGACATGGTGACGATGTGACCCCGCTTATCCAGATCGACAATGTCTACCGCTCGTTTGTGGCCGGGGACGAAAAAATCACCGCGCTTAACGGTGTCAGCCTTACGATCGAAGCGGGTGAGCTTGTCGCGATCGTTGGTGCCAGCGGTTCGGGTAAATCCACGCTTATGAATATCCTCGGATGTCTCGATCGGCCGAGCGAAGGGGACTATGTGATTGGCGGCAAGAGTGTTTCAGGGCTGACTGCCGATGAGCTTGCGGCGTTGCGACGGGAGCATTTCGGTTTCATCTTCCAGCGTTATCATTTGCTCGGACCGCTCAAAGCCGTCGAGAACGTGGCAATTCCTGCCGTTTATGCGGGTCTTGACCCGGCTGCCCGCCATCGTCGGGCGAGGGCACTGCTGGATCGTCTTGGTCTTGGCGAGCGTCTCGATCATCGCCCGGGGCAGCTTTCCGGAGGCCAGCAGCAGCGTGTCTCCATTGCCCGCGCCTTGATGAATGGCGGCGAAATCATTCTCGCAGACGAGCCCACCGGGGCACTCGACTGTAAAAGCGGCGAGAACGTACTTGAGATCCTTAAGGAGCTGCACGGTGAAGGGCACACCGTCATCATGGTCACGCATGATATGCAGGTTGCGGCCAACGCGGACCGTATCATCGAGATCCGTGACGGCAGGATCGTTTCCGACCAAAGAACACGGGATGTCCCGGAAGCAAGCATCACACTGCCACCCCACGACGAAACGCCGGTCGGCCGGTTTTCTGCCTTCAGGCAGCGCCTGTCCTATGCGGGTCCGATGGCGCTTCGCTCCATGGCAGCCTATCGCATCCGCACGTTCTTGACGATGCTCGGTATTATCATCGGCATCGCCGCCGTCGTTTGTGTTGTGGGCCTGGGGGAAGGATCGCGTGAGAAAGTTCTGGCTCAGATGAGCGAACTTGGCGCCAGCACGCTCTCAATCTATCCGGGGCGCGATTGGGGTGACGAGCGTGCGGCGAGTATCACGTCTCTCGTTATCGCTGATGCCGAAGCAATCTCGGCGCAATCCTATGTGCGCGGTGTGACGCCGCTCATCTATGCTTCGGCCCGTGCGCGATCAGACCATGCTTCCCTGACCGCAAATATCAATGGCGTCGGGCACGACTATTTTGCCATTAATGGCATGAAGCTGCTATCGGGCAAGGGCCTCTCCTCCGCGGGGCCGTCGATGCTCGGTCAGCAGGCTGTTTTGGATGACAGGACGGCAGCGGCACTGTTCCCTAATAACCGGGTTCCGCTTGGGCGCACCATTATGATCGACCGCATGCCAGCGACAGTGGTTGGCGTTGTCCAGCGGCCAAGAAGCGCTGCGGGCGATAGAACGTTGCAGATCTATGTTTCCCATCTCAACTTCGCAGGAAGGGTGTCTGGAACTGCCAGCAGTCTCGGCGGACTGACTGTGCGTGTCGCAGATGGCATCGATACCGCAGCCGCCGAACGCGCGATCGTAAACCTGGTTACCCGCCGGCATGGGACAAAGGACTTCTATGTCTTCAACAGTGACCAGATGCGAAAGGCGCTTGAGAAAACCTCCCGCACGATCACACTTTTGATTTCTTCCGTTGCAGTGATTTCGTTAATCGTCGGCGGCATCGGTGTCATGAATATCATGCTCGTTTCCGTCACGGAGAGGACACGCGAAATCGGTCTTCGAATGGCCGTGGGCGCAAGACGCCTGGACATTCTGCTGCAATTCCTGATCGAAGCGGTTTTGATTTGCCTGGCCGGCTCGATCGTCGGCGTAGCCCTTGCGTTTGCGATTGCAACGATAATCGGCGACAAACAGGGTGAGATGCCGATGATCATCTCCATGCAGGCGGTGCTTGGATCCTGCGTCGTTGCTTTTCTGATTGGCCTCACCTTCGGCTTCCTGCCCGCCCGCAACGCGGCGCGGCTCGATCCGGTCGAAGCTTTGTCGAGAGAGTAAGAGGCAATATCATGCCTCATGCCGTCCTAGTGAAAGAGAGAGTTCAATGAGCAAACATGGAAATTCGGTCGATTTGACGCTGGATATAGCGCAAGGGGCGGATTTGCCCGATTTCAAGAAGGCCTTGCAGCGCGCTTTCATGCTTTCCGTCGCCGAGGAAATGGGGTCGATGGGCGAGAAGATCCCGGCTGACGAGGACATTGAAGGCGCATTTCAGGCTCCCGGCTCTGTCGTTATTCGCGTTCTCGCCGACGGCAAGTGGGTGGGAGGTGCCATCGTCACGATAGACGACAAGACGCATGAAAATGAGCTCGCCTTCTTTTATGTGGAACCAGATGAGCATGGTCGTGGGCTCGGCCAGAAAGCGTGGAAAGAAATAGAGCGACGGTATCCTGAAACACGCATATGGACGACGCACACGCCCTATTTCGAAAAGCGCAACATTCACTTCTACGTCAATAAGTGCGGGTTCAAGATCGTCGAATATTACAATTCGCGGCATCCTGACCCGCACGATACGGACGAAACTGATCCAAATGACGGTGGCATGTTCAGATTCGAGAAAAACATGGCCTGTGCAGGACGCTGACCCTAATCAGCAAATTTGTCGGTGAGATGAGCCAATAATCCAACTTACCGGTGATTGCCGACGCCGTTTGGCCAATGTCTCGTCTTGTGATCGGCTCCTGACCCGAATCAAACCATGCGGGGAAGAACATCGGTCGGACCGCCCTTGTCCATCAGCCGGTGTTTCAGCGCTCCCAGCACGTGAAGTCCGATCAGCACCAGAATGGCGTAGGCGCCGTACCTGTGTAACGTTTGGAAGACGGAAAAAGCATTGTCGTTCTTGGGAAGCAGTTCCGGCAGATGCGGAATGAAGAAAAATGGCACACCGTCACTCTGCGAAAAACTGCTAGAGAGCGAATAGCCGAGCAGCGGAACGAGGAGCGTGAGGAGAATGAGAAGCTTGTGGACTGCATGTGAGAGGGTTCTCTCCCACCGCGCAAGCGCCGAGGGCGCTGAGGGCAGGCTCGTTGCGTAACGCGAGCGAAGTGCAAGGTGGACAAGCGCAAGCAGCCAGACGAGAATGCCGAACTGCTTGTGGTTGGGATAGAAGATCGAAGCGGTTGTCATATCGCTTTCCGGCAGGCGCGTCATATACCAGCCCGATGCAATTAGCCCGATGATAAGAGCGGCTCTTATCCAGTGAAGACAGCGGATCGGAAGGGGATATTTAACGGCCTTGAGATTGTCTGTGTTTATGGCTGACATCACAATGGTCTCCTAGATGGGAATGGTCATCTCGCCAGATTGGCGCTGCCGAATGAGAAAGACGGGCTCAATGGCCCGCCTTGACGTTTTTGAGGGCAAGGAATACGGCTGCCGAAAGCAGGCCGATCGTCGTGCCCGCTGCTGTCAACAGAACCGCATGCGCTTGCGAAAAGGCACTCTTGCCGGCGGTTACCAGTGCCGCAGCGACGCTTCCGGGCAGCTTGCCTGCCAGAACGTAGGTATCTCCGATCGAATGGCGTGCGGCATCTGCGAGCTCTGTCGGAACCCCTGCCGGGAGAACCAGTGCACCCATGTAGATTGCCGACAGCGCCACGCCGAAGAAGGTGATGCCGAGGCCGGCGCCCAGCTCGTAACCGGTTGCCTCGAGCGAACCGGCAGCCCCTGCCTTCTCAGCCTCCACGGCTCCCATGATGGCGATCGATGAAGCAGTGAGGCCGATGCTGAGCGATAGTCCGAGCAGCATTAGGCATGCTGGCACGATGAAGCCGGGGTCATGGAAATCCATTCGCGCCAGCCCGAGAAGGCACAGAGAGGCAACCAACAGGGATGCGCTAGCGACCGTGCGAAGCCCGAGCCGGTTCGACAGGAAACCGGCGAAAGGACCGCCGACGGCGGCAGCAATCATGATGGGCAACATGAAGAGGCCCGCCTGCAGCGGGGACTTGTCGAGAACAAACTGCATCTCCTGGGCAATGGTTAGTTCGACACCTGCCAGCGCCCCCGATGTGACGATCGCCATCGCCACACCCGTCACGATCGCAGGGCGGGAAAAGAGAGTTACGTCAAGCATTGGCTGCGAGACGGAAAGCTGGGAGCGAACGAAAATCGTCAGAGCCGTCGCGCCGATGAGAAGAGCGAGTACGACGATTACGAAGGGCTCCTTGCCACCGAAACCGGTTTTGACGGCATAGACCAGTCCTATAAGACCGACGATCAGCAACAGAGCCTGGCTTATCTGCCACTTGCCAGGAGAAACCATTTCCTTTTTAGGCAGGATGAAAGCGATGATCGGCATGATGACGAGCACGACGGGAATATTGATCAGGAAGACGGATCCCCACCACAAATGCTCGAGAAGCGCGCCGCCGACCAGTGGACCGACTGCGGCACCGGCGGCTCCGACCGTGCCCCAGAGACCGAGCGCCATCGCGCGCTCACCCGGGTCTTCGAAAGTGCGCCTGATGATGCCAAGAACGCAAGGCAGGATCATCGACGCACCGAAGGCAAGTAGGACACGCCCGGCGATCAACATCCAAGGCGTCACCGAAAACGCAGCCACGAGGGAGGCAACGCCGAAAACGAACAAGCCGGTCAGCAGCATTTTCCTGTGGCCGATCCTGTCGGCAAGGGTTCCCATGGGTACCAGCAACCCGGCCATCAGGAGCGAATAGATGTCGATGATCCAGAGCACCTGCGTGGTCGAGGCCCGCAGCGCCAGTGTCAGCGATGGCACGGCGATATGAAGGATCGTCATGTCGATCACAACGGGCGTAAATGCCAGCATGACCGCAATGAGAGTGAACCACCGACGCGCGCGCAGCGGGGAGGGTGGCGTGACGTTATTCGGGTCGACAGACACCGTCATTGTTTTCACCATCAGAATACTTGATCGCGCAAGGCTGACAACGGGCTGGACCCGCTGCCACTTCCGCATCCTGGACCGTATTGGGGGCCCCTTGTCGTTTCATGGAGGCATTGTGGAGAAAGCGTGGAGACGACGTCCTTCGGTCACGCGGCGTAAGAATGGTCAGGAGACCGGCTGACCGAGCGATATCTCGAACATCGCGCCGCCTTTGGCGGATGGCGCATATCGCATCTTGCCGCCGTGGGGGCGCTCGCGCCAGATGTGTCAGCTGGCGTAACTTGGTCAAGGTGAGCGACAAGCGGATAGTCTCGCCGTCATTGTCGATCTTTGCCTGCTAGCCGTCGAGATCGATGGTCGGATTTCCGACGCGGACGACGGCTCCCGCCTGAGCGAGCCCGGCACTTCTGAGGACCGCCTTCGCCCGTGTCACGACCTCGATGGGGTGGAACGGTTTGACGATGTAATCGTCGGCGCCGATGCGCAGCCCCTGACGGCGGTCGACATCCTCGTCGAGCGCGGTGACCATGATGACGGGGGTATAGCCGCGTCTTTGTATTTCCGCCAGAACCTCCCACCCACCCATCCTGCGGCGGCATGGTGACGTCAGCCAGGAACGGTATCGGGTTTCAGCGAGCGGTGGAGTTCAAGGGCTACCTTGCCGTCGCGGGCATGCGCCGTGCGGAAACCCTCGCGGACAAATTAGGCCTCGAGTATGCCGGCAATTTCCATGTCGTCTTCAGCGATCAATACTAGTTCAGCCATCGTCGTCACACTCCTTGACACCTCCATGCCAACGAACGATGGCGCCGTCGAGTTTGAGACCGCCGCCTCCACGAAGCCTCAACAAATCCTGCACAAAGCCACCACGCTCAGACCTTACATGGCCGCCATCAAAGAGATTTTTCAAGAATTCAATGGTGGACACACATGCAACGCGGATCACGCTTCTGGAAACTCGGCGCATTGTGCCTGCCGATCATTCTTCTGTGTTCGTGCAGCGACAGCGGCCAGGGCGAAGGCAGCGCTCCCGAAGTGGCGGCGCCTTCACGCGTCAGCGTCCTGACTGTAAAGCCGGAGACTGTGACCGTTTATGACGAGCTGCCGGGCAGGGTATCAGCTTATCGAACAGCGGAAATCCGGGCGCAGGTGGGCGGCATCATCCAGAAGAAGCTCTTTACCGAAGGGGCGTTCGTCAAAGCCGACACGCCACTTTTCGAGATCGACCCTGCACCATTCGCCGCCGATGTGGACGCGGCAACCGCCGTGCTTGCTCGCACTGAGGCAGAGCTCCTCAATGCGCAGGTCAAATATGAGCGCGCGAAATCCCTGTCGTCACGCGAGATCACCAGCACAGAGTCCTTCAACAATGCAACGGCCGCTCTGGCGCAGGCAAAGGCAAATGTGGCGGAAGCCAGGGCCATTCTGGCGCGGCGAAAGCTGGAGCTCTCCTACGCCACGTTGCGGAGCCCCATTGGCGGCCTCATTGGCCAGTCCTTCATGAGCGAAGGGGGGCTTGCCTCGGCTTCTGCGACGACACCGCTCGCCGTCATTCAGCAGATCGATCAGGTCTATGTGGACGTTCGCCAATCGGCAATGAGCCTCGAAGCGCTGCGCGACACGGCGGCGGAGGCAGGATCGCAGAATCCGGACGAACTGCCGGTCAAGATCACGACGATTGCCGGTAAACCCTTTGCCCATGACGGAAAGATCCTGTTTTCGGATATTTCCGTCGATAGCGCCACGGGAAGCCTCGGTATTCGCATCCTCGTCAGCAACCCGGAGGAGCAATTGCTTCCGGGCATGTATATCCGCGCCATGGTGCCACGCGCCATCTATAGCGAGGCAATCCGCGTGCCGCAGGAAGCCATTACCCGAGATCCGGCCGGTCGCCCCCAGATCATCGTCATTGGACAAGACAAGACCGGTGTCCGACGAACCGTGGAGTTGGGGCCGATAACGGACGGTCAGTACATCGTCACATCAGGACTTGCCGCTGGAGAGACGGTTGTCGTCCTGGGGCAGGATCGCGTCGAAAACGGGCAGCCGCTGGAGACATTGCCCTTTTCCGCCGCCGCGCCACAGACAAAAAGCTAAGGAGCGGACAGATCATGCCGCAGTTTTTCATTAACAGGCCGGTTTTCGCCTGGGTCATCGCAATCCTGATCGTAATTGCAGGGGTCATCTCCATTCCCCAGCTTCCCGTTTCGCGCTTTCCGGTCATCGCGCCGCCCAGCGTCTCGATCTACGCCACCTATACCGGTGCGACGCCGAAGACGATCAATGACAGCGTTACCAGCCTGATCGAGCGCGAACTTTCGAGCGCCAAGAATATCCTTTATTTCGACTCGTCGGCCGACTCTTCCGGTTCCGCAAACATCACGGTCACCTTCAAGCCGGGCACCAATCCCGAGCTTGCCCAGGTGGATGTGCAGAACAGGCTGAAGGCCGTGGAGCCGCGCCTGCCGGAACAGGTTCGCCGCGCGGGCTTGACCGTGGAATCGGCATCGTCCGGTTTTTTGATGATCGTTTCGTTGAAATCGAAAGACGGGTCGCTCGACGCGCTCGCCCTTGACGATTATCTCGTGCGCAATATTGCGCCCGAGCTAAAGCGCGTTAGCGGTGTCGGCAGGGTGCAGTCATTCGGCTCGGAAGCGGCGATGCGCATCTGGCTCGACCCCGTCCGCCTCGTGGCCCATTCCATCTCCATGGCTGAGGCGACCCAGGCGATCCAGCAGCAGAACGTCCCGGTTGCCCCCGGGCGTCTCGGTGAATCTCCAACTGTACCGGGCCAGAAGGTCACCGTACCGCTGAATGTGAGCGGCCAGTTGCAGACCCCGGAACAATTTGCGCAGATCATCCTGCGTTCCAATCCCGATGGTTCCAGGCTGACATTGGGCGACGTCTCGACAATCGAAGTGGGCTCCCAGAGCTCAAGCTTCTCCATCCTGGACGGTGGCAAACCTGCAACGGCGGCAGCCATTCAGATGACGCCGGGCGCCAACGCGGTAAGCACGTCCAATGGCGTACGCGAGCGTCTGGCGGAGCTTGCCACTACCATGCCGCAGGGGATGGAATACGCCATTTCCTATGATACGGCACCATTCGTTAAGGTTTCCATCCAGAAGGTGGTTCAGACGCTCGCGGAAGCCATGGTCCTGGTGTTCCTGATCATGCTGCTGTTCCTGCAAAATCTGCGTTACACGCTCATTCCGGCCATCGTCGCGCCTATCGCCCTTCTCGGCACATTCGCGGTCATGCTGGCGATCGGTTATTCAATCAACGCGCTGACGATGTTCGGCATGGTTCTCGCAATCGGCATCATTGTCGACGACGCCATCGTCGTCGTGGAAAACGTCGAGCGTCTGATGGCTACAGAAGGACTTTCGCCTCTTGAAGCGACCCGCAAGGCGATGACGGAAATATCCGGTGCCGTCATCGGCATCACGCTTGTTCTGACGGCAGTTTTCCTGCCAATGGGCATGGCCTCCGGTTCGGTTGGCGCGATCTATCGGCAGTTCACCGTCTCGATGGCCGTTTCAATTCTATTCTCAGCCTTCCTGGCGCTCAGTCTGACGCCCGCGCTCTGTGCGACCCTTCTGAAACCGGTCAGCCACGATCATGATCAGAAAAAGGGCTTTTTCGGCTGGTTTAACCGTGCCTTTGAACGCCTGACCGAGCGCTACGCCGGCTGGGTTGCAATCCTCCTGCGCAAGACGGGGCGGACCATGGTGGTCTACCTCGCGATCATCGCTGCGGTCGGCTACGGTTACGCCAAGGTGTCGACGGCCTTTGTACCGGATGAAGACCAGGGCTCGTTCATGACATCCTACACATTACCGGCGGATTCCACGGCGGAGCGGACCCGCGCTGTCGTCGATCTGTTCGAAGACCACGTGAAGACCCGGCCGGACATCGCCAATAATTTGACCATCACGGGTTTCGGCTTTTCTGGCTCGGGACCGAACACTGCCATGTCTTTCACCACACTGAAGGAATGGGGTGCGCGAGAGACAAGCGTGGATGAAGAAGTGAACGCCGCGACCGTCGCGATGGCCAAGTCCGAGGAGGGACAGATTTTCAGCCTCAAGCCACCGGCAATCGATGAACTTGGGACGACATCGGGCTTTGCATTGCGGTTGCAGGACCGTTCCAACCACGGTGCAGAAGCGCTTGCCAAAGCTGCTGTCCAACTCACCCAGCTTGCGGGTGAGAGCAAGCTTGTGCGCGATGTTCGCGTTGATGGGCTTCCGCGTGGCCCGAGCGTCACGTTGAACATCGATCGGCAGAAAGCGAGCGTACTCGGCGTATCCTACTCGACCATTGCCGATACGCTAGGTGGTGCCGTCGGCTCGACCTATGTGAACGATTTTCCGCGTGATGGACGCCTTCAGCAGGTGATAGTCCAGGCAAAGGCTTCAAGCCGCATGCAGGTGGATGACGTGCTCAATCTTCATGTCCGCAACGATGCCGGCAAAATGGTCCGCCTTTCGGAAATCGTCACACCGGAATGGTCGACAATGCCGCTGCAGTTCACCCGCTATAATGGCTACCCTTCCACCAGCATCTCCGGCTCCGCCGCATCGGGCGTCTCCAGCGGTAAGGCGATGGAGGAAATGGAACGGCTCGCGGCAAAGCTGCCCAAGGGTTTCGCCGTCGAATGGACCGGTCAGTCGCTGCAGGAGCGTCAGTCGGGCGCGCAGGCGCCGATATTGATGGCCTTTTCGTTCCTCATCGTTTTCCTGGTCCTCGCCGCGCTTTACGAAAGCTGGACGGTCCCGCTGTCCGTCATGATGGTCGTGCCTCTCGGCATTCTCGGTGCAGTCATCGCCGTCCATCTGCGAGGGTTGGAAAACGACGTGTTCTTCAAAGTCGGTCTCATCACGCTCATCGGACTGTCTGCAAAAAATGCGGTGCTAATCGTGGAGTTTGCGCGAAAGAGACAGCAAGATGGACAATCGCTGATCGACGCCGTCATCGAGGCATCCCGGCTTCGACTCCGGCCCATCGTCATGACCTCGCTCGCGTTCACGCTCGGCATCGTGCCGCTCGTCATCGCGAAAGGCGCAAGTTCCGAAACACAAAATGCCATCGGAACTGGTCTTTTCGGCGGTATGATTTCCGCAACTGTCCTCGCCGTGATGTTCGTCCCTGTTTTCTACGTGCTGGTGGCGTCGTTGAAGCGCCGCTGAAAAGAGTTTGCGTGAGAAGTCCTGGACACTCTCTGCGTACAATCGGATATTGCGCCTTAAGCATTGGCGCTGTTCTGGCCTCCTGCTTACGCAGCCGCCACGCTCGCCGTCCTTCGCTCCCATCGTCACCTTCGCCGATAAGAAGCGAACCGGACAGGTTGATCGCGGTCGAAGCGATTGTCAGATCAAATATTCCAATGTGCGCGCTAAGCCATCTCGGTCAGCAGCTAGTGACGGAACAGAAGCGGCGCGGGCTCCACGAGCGATACAACTAATAGAATACCTATAAACCATTGATTTGGTATAATAAAAGCGGAGGGTCGCGTTCGTGTCCTAATCAGCGCGTTTGCATTCCCTCTCATTTGTAGAATGCTGTGTTGTGATCAGAGGATACACGAATTTGCTTTCGCTTCCCTCTTGATCAGGTCCCCCGGCGCGTTTCAGCTGAATCAGTTCTGGTGATCAATCAGCGAGAGGCGGCGCCTGCGGAAGCACTTGCTTGCGTCATGCCACCTACTTTTGACCTCTCGTTCCAATCAGTAGCCACGTTGATTTCAAATGGTCACATACTGACTTTCAATTAGTCATCACCATAGTTTCAAACGGTCATCGATGAAGTTCGACGCGCCCCCGAGCTGTTGTTGGCAATCAAGGAAAGTGTAAATACCGACCAGCGTCCGGGCCGTTTCCTTCTGACTGGTTCAGCTAACCTCATGACGCTGCCAAGGGTGGCAGACTCGCTCGCAGGCGGAATGGAGGTCATTCGACTGCTTCCGCTTGCGCAAAGCGAAATCAGAACCGCCGGAAGCAGCTTCTTGCGCGACGCCTTTCAAAATCAAGCTAAGGGTGGAGAACCCATCGTCGGCGACGATTTGATGGCTGCCGTCCTTGCCGGTGGATATCCCGAGGTATTGGGCCGCAAAACGTTGAGCCGCAGACAGGACTGGTATGCAGATTACATCCAAGCGATCGTTCAACGCGACGTTCGCAATGTAGCGCAAATCGAGCAGATTGCGAAAATGCCGCGCTCGCTGCACATATTGGCAGAGCATTCGGGACAGCTCGTGAAATACTCCGGAATTGGCGCGGCCCATCGGGATGAACCACATCACAACCCAGAAATACGTCGGCATTTTCGAGAGCCTGTTCCTCGCCCGAACCGTTCAACCTTGGTTTTCCAACAAACTGAAGCGCCTGACGAAGACCCCGAAAATACATTTTCTCGATTCTGGTCTTCTCGGATCTCTTCGTGACCTCTTTCTCGAGAGGATGCGGAACGACAGAGCGCAGTTCGGGGCGTTGCTAGAGACTTTCGTTTTTGGGGAGATCCTTAAACTCGCCAGCGCGGCACAGATTTGAGTTTTCTCATTTTCGTGACAAGCAACAGAATGGAGTCGATATCGTCATCGAAGACAGACGAGGGCAGATTGTCGGTATCGAGATAAAAGCGGCAGCATCCGTCACGAATTCCGATTTTTCTGGATTGCGAATTTTGGCCGACGCTTGCGGCGAGCGCTTTGTATCAGGCATGGTCCTTTACGATCAGCACAAGGTGGTTCCATTTGGAGAACGCCTATCCGCTGTACCAATCTCGGCATTGTGGCGATAGCGCTCGATCATTCGCTCTGGCTCCAGACACGCGAGTATCCGTGAAAATTCAACGGCTACGAAATTGGGCCTCAGGTTCAACTCCCTTCAAGGCGAAGAGAGCCATTTTATTGAGCAGATGAATAATAGGTCTTGCTTCCAGAGTAGTTGGAGCCGCGAAAATCAAGCTGCGCAGGCTAAGAACTGCTGGAGCGGCACCAAATTATCGAGCGAAGTGAATATGCGGTCGCAAGTGATAAGGTGACGGTTCGACGACGGCTTCAACAGAAAATACGTCTCGCAACAACTCGCTCGTTAGAACGTCTTCAGGTGTACCGGATGCCACGATCTTGCCGGACTGAAGTACAAGCAACCGGTCGCAGAACATAGCTGCATGATTGAGGTCATGAAGCGCAATGATACTTGTGACTGGCAGCTCGGAGACAAGACGCAGAAGGCTGATCTGATGGTGCACATCGAGATGGTTTGTTGGCTCGTCCAGAATGAGTTCCCTTGGAGATTGCGCAAGCGCCCGCGCGAGCTGGGCCCGCTGCTTTTCCCCGCCCGAGAGGATCTGCCAGGGATCATTGCGCTTTGCCGTCATCTGCGTCCGTTCAAGCGCGGCCGTGACCGTGGCGTCGTCTTCAGTGGTCCAGCCCGAGAACATCGAGCGATGGGGGAAGCGGCCGAGTTTGACGACGTCAATAACCTTCAGATTGGCATTTGTCGTTGCATGTTGCTCGATAAATGCCACCCTCCGGGCAATTTTCCGGCGGCGGATTTTCGAGATGTTGATATTGTCGAGGGTTATGGTACCCGAGTGAGGTTGCTTGAGACCACTCAGCAAGCGAAGAAGTGACGTTTTTCCAGAGCCGTTGGGTCCCAGAAGACCCAACATCTTGCCGGGTTCGGCAGCGAAGGAAATGCCATCTAGGATCGTCTTGGAGCCAATCTTCCAGACCACATTGTCGGCGATAAAACTCATGGTGCGCGCTGAAGCCTGTATAAAATGACAGAGAAAAACGGGACCCCGACGAGTGCGGTCACAACGCCAATCGGCAGCACCTGCTGAGGGATCAGACTGCGTGACGCAATATCAGCAAGAACCATGAAGATAGCACCCGAGACTGCACAAGCTGGCAGTAACCTAGCATGCAGAGGACCCACCACGAAGCGGGCAGCATGAGGAATAACCAGTCCCACAAATCCAATCGTCCCGACCATGCTTACGATGGTCGCCGTCATGATTGCTGTCAGCGCAAAAAGAATGATCCGCATACGGCCGACATTGACGCCCATCGAGGCTGCCGCTTCATCGCCGAACGCAAAAGTATCCAAAACCCGAGAATAAAACAGGCACACAACCAATCCAATACTGACGACAATCGAGACTAGTTGGAATTCGGGCCAACGCACGCTACCGAAGCTACCCAGTAGCCAGAACATGACGTCTCTGGCCTGTTGCGCATTGCCCGACGTGGTCACGACATAAGAAGTCGCGGCATTAAATAATTGCGAGGCTGCAACGCCCGCAAGGATCGTTCTGTCAGCACCCCCACGTGCGCCGTTGGAGAGCAGCGCAACCAGAAAGAACGCTCCGAAGGCCCCGATGAAGGCGCCTGCGGAAAGAGAGATTGCGCCAGCTCCTATCCCCAGGATGACAACCGCCACAGCGCCAGTCGAGGCACCGGCGGAAATGCCCAGAACATAGGGCTCTGCCAACGGATTGCGAAGCATTGATTGCATGATCGCGCCGCAAAGTGCCAAGCCTGCGCCGCAGAATACAGCAACGAGCGAACGGCTCAAGCGATACTCCCAGATGACGGCCTCATGTATGCGATTGATCTCTACTGAGGTCCAGCCGAGCTTGTTGCTTATTGTCAAATATGTCGTGGCCAATGGGATCGGCATGTCACCGACCCCAACGCTGATACCAACGACAAGAGCGATGGCGGCGAGGCAAACAAGAAAATAAATCGCTTGCCCAACTACCGCATTGCTTACTTTACCTGAATAGACGGCTTTGCTCACTTGAGACCAAGTGCCTTCAACTGCTGTGCCACTTGTTCCGCACCATAGACGGTTTGAACGCTGGGGTTCATAGCCTGGGCGGGCATGATGACCAGAGCCTTGTTCTTGACCGCCGTCATCTGGCTAGTCGCGGGGTCGCTATTGAGGAATTTTATCTTTTCTTGGGCTTTGTCGAGTTCCCAGCGATTACGATCGACCTGCGTAACAACAATGACGTCCGGGTTTGAGGCAATGATGCTTTCCCAGCCGATAGCGGGAGATTCAGCCTCATTTGTAACGGCGTTCGTTCCGCCGAGAAGGTCGGCGATAAAGCCGGAAGCGCTGTTCTTGCCACCGACATAAGCATCAGCAGAAGGTGATGGGCTGGAGAACCAGAATACGTAGGACAGCTTCTTCCTGTCTTTTGCCGCATCTGCCCGCAGCGTTGCTTCGCGATTTTTCAGATCAGCAATAACTTCCTGTCCCTTATCCGCGACGTCGAAGATTTGCGAGAGATCTTCGATCTCTTTAAACAGAGTATCCATGTTCCAGAGTTGCGAGCGATCGCCGTAACCGAATTTGTCATGCTTCGTGCCATCAGCTACGCAGGTGCTCGGTGAAATATAAGTGGGAACTCCCACTTTCTCGAAATCGTCTCGCTTTGCAACCTTGCTCGACGGCCCCAACAGGCTTGGCAGTGCGGCGGCAACGAAATCAGGGTTTTGTGCGAGGATCGACTCGAATGTCGGGAACTCGACCGTCAGAACTTTCACCTTGGCATTGGCCTCGGCGACCTGTGGAAGAACCTTGTTCGGCCAAAACGCGGTCCCGGCCATTTTGTCTTGAAGGCCAAGCAACAGCAAGATTTCTGCGCTATTCTGGCCAAGGGCAACAGCACGCTCAGGTGCCTTGGTAAAGGTCACGCTCACACCGCAATTTTCCACGGTCAGAGGGTACTTTGTAGCGGCTGCTTGTGCTGTCAATGGCGCAAGCCCAAGCAGACCAACGATCGTCCCGGAGATCAAAAGTTTCATCATGTTCTATACCCTCTTGTGGCCTTGCGGCTGCCAACACTTTCTTGGCTTCTAAATCATCAAAGCGGCAGCAAAACAAGAGGGTAATTGTCAAGTTAGATCGAGCTAAAGTTCCTATTCTTCTATCTCCCCGCGATGCTTGAAGTGGAGGGCAGAAGATAAGTCCTAAATGCTCAACGACGGCTGCCCGCCCAAATTGCCCACGCCTTTCGGCCGAGAATATGTCGTTCCATGTGACGGCGAATGGTTTGATGGCTCAAGCTCAATCAAACCTGAATTGCAACAACGGATCGCCTCTTCTGATCCCATCAAGAGGTCGTCGGCAAAGCCGGTGCGGCTCTGCTTATACCCAGCTTTATCAAGGAAAATCTGATACACCACACTAGGCATTCTCCGCGAGAAAGATCTGGATGTCCGTTGAGATAGAGACCGCTTCTCCAGGCATTCTACCGAGGAGCTTTGCGATGGTCTCAACTGCCAGGCGTGCTTCCAAAAGGGGTCTCTGGTCGATAACCGCGTTGATCTTTCTGGATTTTAGCAGCATCCGTCGATTGGGCGTGAGTTCGTGGGTGATGACCACCGTATTGTCGATTCGGCCAAGGCGTTGCAGAGCACTGACAATCGGCAAAGCACCCGCGGACAGATGATATATGCCTCGTAATCCCGGGTCATCCCGAAATGCAATCTCTACGACACGGCCTGCTTCCTCCTGATTTTCTCCGGTCTCCAGAACCACGGCCAGACTGCATTCAGGATAACGCTCGGTCATGATGTCGCGAAACCCGGCTTCCCGTTCGCGATGGCCAGTGATATCGCGTGAGCCGGCAACCACGACGACGCGGCCGCCTTGCCGTCCGAGGAAAAGGCCCATCAGGTCGCCAGCCACCCGACCGGCCTGCCTGTCGTTCGGCCCCACATAGGCGGCACGCCCGCAATCTGTGAGGTCGGTCGCCAGAGTAACCACCGGGACATTGCGCGACATGAATGCTACGGCTTCTCGAACCCTGATATCGTCAGGGCTGGTGATGACGAGGCCATCATAGGAGCGACAATCGCGGACGGCTGCGGCGATCGCCGCCGGCTTTCGTGGATCGATGTGATGGACGAAGAATTGCACGTTCAGTGTTGCGTACATTCGCGATGCAAGATCGATACCCTCGCGCAAAGACGCGTGAAACGGGTTGACTGGCGGTTGGATAAGGACCGCGACGCGTAGCGCGCGTGAAGGGGTACGATCTAGGGCCCGGTCAATACCGAGCGCCCGGGCAGCGGCCAAAACGCGGTCTTCTTTGTCGGTACGCACGCCGCCACGGTTGTTGAGAACCCGATCCACCGTCGCGGTCGAGACTCCGGCTGCCTTTGCAACATCCGAAATGCTTATCTTGCGTGCAGTCATTTACCTCTCCGCCCGGTTTTCTGATTGAATCCCATCAAATTCCAACTTTGTAAATCGGAGATCTCCAGCTAAATCTCTGCGTCAGGGAGGGTCGCCCACCAAGTGAGCGACACCAGGGAAGGACCAGAATATTATGGGTATAACAGTCACCACAGCACCGTGCTGCTGGGGCGTCGATGACGTGCGCAATCCAAACCTACCGCCGTGGGAAATGGTATTCGATGAAGTCAAGGCGGCCGGATATGGGGGAGTGGAGCTTGGCCCCTATGGTTATGTTCCGCTGAACATCGACATGGTCTCTCAGGCTCTGACAAGTCGAGGGCTCTATATCGTCGCCGGAACGATCTTCAATGATCTTGTCGCTGAGGAAAACCGCGATAGCCTGCTGCGCCAGACGGACGAGATTTGCGCTCTGATCACCCGTCTCCCGAGGCCGCCGAAGGCGTCGGGCCAGCGATTTCCTGCACCTTATCTGACGGTGATGGATTGGGGACACGACGAACGCGATTATGCGGCGGGTCATTCCGACAGGGCACCCCGGCTCGATGACGCGGCATGGAACGGCATGATGGATAATATCAGGGCGATATCCGCTCTTGCCCGCGAGAAATATGGCGTTCGCGCCACCATTCATCCGCATGCCGGCGGTTACATCGAATTCGAGGACGAGATTGCCCGTCTCGCCATTGACATACCCCAGGAGGTCGCCGGTTTCTGCCTCGACACTGGCCATACCTGGTATGCCGGCATGGACCCTGTCCAAACCCTGCGCAAATACGCCGACCGTCTCGACTACATCCACTTCAAGGACATCGACAGGGCCGTCTTCGGACGCGTGATGGGTGAGCACATTCGCTTCTTTGAAGCCTGCGCGCAGGGGGTCATGTGTCCCATTGGCAAGGGCTGTATCGATTATCCCGCCATTCGCGCCCTTCTTGATGAGCTTGGTTATGAAGGCTTTATCACCGTTGAGCAGGAGCGTGATCCGCGCAACGCGGGCGGTAGCCTCGCCGACGTAAAACTCAGCCGTGACTATCTCAAGTCGGCTGGCTTCTAACAATCCGGGACAGAAACCTCATGATTTACGGAACGCGTCAGACAAAACGACCTCTTCGCTGGGCTATGGTGGGTGGTGGTCGCGGCAGTCAGATCGGTTATATTCACCGCAGCGCCGCCCTGCGTGATCGCTACTTCGATCTGGTCGCTGGCGCCTTCGACCTCGATGCCGAGCGCGGCCGCGCCTTCGGTGTTGAACTGGGGCTCGAGCCTTCGCGATGCTACGCCGACTGGCGTGCGCTTTTCGCAGAGGAGGCAAAGCGTCCGGATGGGATCGAGGCAGTATCGATCGCAACGCCCAACAATACCCACTACGAGATCACCAAGGCTGCACTGGAAAGCGGGCTGCACGTTGTGTGTGAAAAGCCGCTGTGCTTCACGGTGGCCGAGGCCGAGGATCTTCAGCGTATCGCCGCAGAGCGCGGCCGTATTGTTGGAGTGACCTACGGCTATAGCGGCCACCAAGTCATCGAGCATGCCCGCGAGCTCGTTGCTGCCGGCGAGCTCGGAGAAATTCGTCTGGTCAACCTGCAATTCGCCCACGGGTTTCACAACGAGGCTGTCGAGCTTCAAAACCCGGCGACCCGCTGGCGCGTCGATCCGAAATTCGCAGGCCCAAGTTATGTGCTCGGCGATATCGGTACACATCCGCTTTATATTTCCGAGGTCATCCTGCCCGACCTCCGTATCAAACGGCTTCTGTGCACCCGGCAGAGCTTCGTCGAGACGCGTGCACCGCTCGAAGACAACGCCATGACCCTGATGGAATATGACAATGGCGCGTTTGGCACCGTCTGGTCGAGCGCCATCAATGCGGGTTCCATGCACGGACAAAAGGTGCGCGTCGTCGGATCAAAGGCTTCGATCGAATGGTGGGACGAGCAGCCAAACCAGCTACGATTTGAGGTTCAGGGCGAGCCGGTACGCATTCTTGAGCGTGGCATGGGCTACCTGCACGCAAAGGCACTTGCCGACGATCGCATCGGTGCAGGCCATCCCGAGGGCCTCTTCGAGGCCTGGGCTAACCTCTACGACCGCTTTGCTATCGCTATGGAGGCGCGCAACGAAAACGATGGCGAACGCCTTGCGAGCCTCCGGTTTCCGGGGATTGCGGCAGGGGTTGAGGGCGTTCGCTGGGTTGAGAACTGCGTTCGTTCCGCCGATCTCGGCGGCGTCTGGGTCGATTATCGGTAGCGCGATGGAGAGAGCAGCACCATTGGCGCAGCCCCATAAATGATTGCCACCCACGCGACGTGGTCCAGCAAGCGATGCTTGTCCGCATCGACGCTCCCGTGAAGGGGCGAATTTATATTATCAGGAGGTTTTGATGAAACACGCACTCGATCCGCACATGATCCGTCATTTATCTCTGGAGGAAATTTGCCGAAAGACCGCCGAGCTGGGATACGACTATGTTGAGCTCTCACCCCGTCCGGACTTTCTCTCCTGGTGGACGCGTCCGAAGGTTTATCCCGAGAGGGTAAAGAGCTTCAAGAAGGCCCTCAAGGATCATGGGGTGGGCCTGGCAACGCTGCAGCCAATGTACCGCTGGGCCAGCCCATACCAAGACGAGTGGGAAACGGCGATAGAGAACTGGAAGCGTGCCATCGAAATTGCGGCAGAGATGGAATGCCCGATGTTGGTCTCGGAGTTCGGGCGAGGGGGATCCCCGGATCGAAGCCTGAATGACCGCAGTGGGTTGCATCGTCCGGAGACGTGTGAGGGGCAGTTTTTCCGTGCGATGGATATCCTCGTGCCAATTCTGGAGCGCGAAGGGCTGATCCTCTCGCTCGAAGCGCATCCAGAGGACTGGATTGAGGAAATCGCCCCTGCCATCGATATCATCAAGACGATCAATTCAAAGGCTGTAAAGGCATCGTTCATCGCGCCCCATACCTTCTTCTACGGTCCCGACATGGTTGCTAACCTGCGAGCGACCGAGGGGCTTCTTGCACATGTGCGCCTCGCAGACACCTATGACCATAACAAGTCTTCGCAACTGCGCTACATTGTAAATCCGCCTGGAGCGAAGGTGCGCGTCCATCAACACACCGACTTCGGCCAAGGTGAGATCAACTGGGAAGTATTCTTCTCAACTCTTGCCGACATGAAATTCGACGGTGTCCTTTCAAATTGCGTTTTCGCTTGGGAGGACCGAGCCGAAGACAGTGCCCGTTTCATGCTTCGTGAGACACAGATGTATGTGAACAAGTACTGGCCAAAATAACTCCTCCGCAATCGCGGAGTGGTCGAAAAGGCCCTGCGATATGACCAGGCTTTTGTGGCTCGACCAGATCAACTGGCCTTTCGATGCTATCCCACAGTCGCGGGATCTTTCACTGGGCCACCTCTGGTACGAGCGCCTTCAACGCGGAGGAGGCCTTCTCGTTTCGACAGAGGTCCGGGCTGACTGCGAATGGCGCATGATTGCGCCACGCTTGCCCAACGAGCCGCGAGGCCGAGAAGCGGCAGCTATTGACGGGGCATGGGGTCAGTACGTTTCAAGAGCTTTAATTGGACGCATTCATTGCGGCTCGCAAGGTATCGTTGATGCGCTCTTGCCAGCCCGGACCGTCGGCTTGAAAATGCGCGAGCACATCACTGTCGATTTTCAATGATACAAGCTCTTTGGTGTTAGGAATTGCAGGCCGTTCAACGGCTGGCGCTGCGACCTTCTTTGCCGGTTTGAACAGCGCCTCGGCTGCGTCTTTCGGATTGGAAGGTCGTCGGGGTGTTGCCATGGTCATATATCCTCTTGTGTCGTGCGCTCGAACAGCGCAGCCTGTCAGTTTCTGTTTGCAGGCTGTATGTCAAACACAGCGGTGGTCGCAACCCACGTGTAGTGGTTAGCCGGAAGAACGTAATTGCTGCCGATAAACCGTCAGCCTCACCCGCGCAATCTGGAAGAGATCGTGCACCGTTATCCACAAGTGCATCAGGAGGCCGCAGGTTCTTGTCAAGGTGTTAGCGCCCCTTGGCGAGATACACACCTTTCGTGTTGACCTATTCTCATGCCCTTTCCGCTGGCGGAGCGTTTCACTCCCCTGCCGCCACCCCCTCGCGTCGTGGATCCGCGCTGCCGATCAAACCTTCGGCGGTTATCTCAATGGCATGCAAACCGGAATTCATCTCGCCCGGTTTCACCTCGTAACCCAGCGCCTTCAGTGGCCCTGCCAGACCTTCCGCGCTTGTACCGGCCTCGATGTCGTAGGTGCCGAAGCGGTTGATGAGATGCGGCTGGGAGACGATCGCCTCTACAGGCATGCCCCAATCGATATAGGCGATCAGCGCCTGCGCTACATAGCCGATGATCTGGCTGCCGCCCGGCGAACCGATGGCGAGCAGCGGCTTGCCATCCTTCATCACGATCGTCGGCGCCATGGAGGAGCGCGGTCGTTTGCCTGGCTCAACGCGGTTGGCGATCGGCAGACCGCCATCATGGGTCTTGAAGGAAAAGTCCGTCAACTCATTATTGAGCAGGAAGCCGTTCGTCATCAGACGCGAGCCGAAGCCGCTTTCGATCGTTGTCGTCATCGAGACCACGTTGCCGTCCTTGTCGACGATGACAAAATGGCTTGTGGAGGGCAACTCGATCGCCGCATCCCGGCCGAAAAGCAGCGCGTGGTCCCATTCCGGCTCGCCGGCCTTGACGGCATCGTTGGTCAACGCCTTATCGCCGTCGAGCAGCTTTGCCCTCTCGCTCAAATAGGTCTTGTCCAACAAGCCCTTGATCGGCAGCGGCACGAAATCGGTGTCAGCGACGTAACGCTCGCGGTCGGCGAAGGCGAGACGCTGGGCGTCGCCGATAATGCGCCAACTGTCGACATTTTTTGGCCCAAGCGCCTTGAGATCAAAATTCTCCACCAGACCAAGCATCTGGCCGATGGCGATTCCGCCCGACGACGGCGGCCCTATGCCGCAAACGTCAAGAGCACGATAGGCAAAGCAGACCGGCTCGCGCTCGACGACCCGATAGTTGGAAAGATCGGCCAGCGACAGCACGCCGGGATTGTCGGCCGCCTCGCGCACAGTCTTGACAATCGCCTCGGCAATTCGCCCCTTGTAAAAGGCATCGGCGCCGCCTTTGGCGAGCGCCGCAAGCGTCTCGGCATAGGCCGGGTTCTTCAAACGAACGCCGGCCCGCAGGGCGGCCCCGGAGGTGTCAAAGAAATAGGACCGGGGTTCTGTATATTTCTTCAACCGGTCTCCCTCGGACGCGATCAGGGAGGCAAGACGCGGTGACACCTTAAAGCCCTCGGTAGCCAGCGTTTCCGCCGGCTTCAGCAGGCTTGCCCATTCGGCCTTTCCATAGCGTTTGTGGGCTTCCTCCAGAAGTCGCACCGTTCCCGGCGTGCCAACAGAGCGGCCGCCGACCACTCCGTCCATGAATTTTAGCGGTTGACCTTTGTCATCCAGGAATAGCTTCGGTGTGGCTTCCATCGGCGCCGTCTCGCGGCCGTCAAACGTGGTCAACTTGCCGCTTTTTGCGTCGTAATAGACGAGGAAGGCACCCCCACCGAGACCGGAACTCTGCGGTTCAACGAGGCCGAGCATTGCCTGCACCGCCACCATTGCATCGATCGCGTTGCCGCCCCTGGCGATCACATCACGCCCTGCCTCAGTCGCCAGCGAATTGGCCGCCGCTACCATGAAGCTCTTTGACTCGATGCGTTTGGCAGTCGCAATATCGGTCGCTTTTTCGGGCGCCACCGTGTCGGACGCCTGCTGCGCGGAGGCGACTGCGGTGGAAAGCATCAAGGCGAAAAATGCCTCACCGAGAAATTTCATTTTCATCAGCCAAATCCTCCAGCGACGTACAACTCGTTAATGTAGCAGGGCATTCAACTGAGCCAGCAGGCAGGCCGAACCTTTATCGACCACGGCACGGCCACTTTTAGAACTCTTCCTTCACTGCTGCAAAGCTTCGGCCTTCACCGGTATTTCAGCCCCGTCCGTTGGCTCGCTCCGCTGTTAAGCGTCTGTCTGGCGCGCCGCTCTTTTTCGGCACTATGGTGGCTGTCTCGCCGCATGTCCATCATGTCGAAGGGTCGACCTGTCGTTGGAAAACGGAAATCTGCTCATTTCCCATCCGACAAGCCTTTCGAGTTGGTATATTGCGGCGGACTTCTCTGCCTTCTTCAGGAAACCGGAAGGCAGGCTCGCATTATTTTTCCGACAGTATAGATGGGCAGTTTGGTGTTCATCCAGGCCACGAGCTGGAGCTAATGACATAGGACGGAGCGCAAGGGTAGTAAATGCGGGCGCTGTTGTCTCCACGCATCTGCCTTAATAACGGCGTCGCCGGTTCTGATCCTTTCAACTGCGTGGATATGCCAGCGGTAGACCGCTATCAGGATGGCGCATAACGCCCATTCGGGTCTCGTAGATTGCTTGCAGTTGATCCGGGGCCACGATGTCCTCTGGTCCTCCACGTGCAATGAGTTTTCCACAATGAAGTGCCAGGATTTCGTCACAAAAGCGAGCTGCCATGTTCACGTCGTGGAGCACGACGATGGCCCCAATTCCACGCTCGTCAACGAGTCGGCGAACAAGCGTGAGAATGTCGATCTGGTGGGCGATATCAAGGGCCGAGGTCGGCTCATCAAGGAGGAGACAATCGGGGTTTTGCGCAACGAGCATCGCGAGCCAGACCCGCTGCCGCTCCCCAC
>Ga0308171_1000979_pt1 | contig 45391 bp, 44 predicted proteins | sample PhyGR1_FD_202135 | JGI IMG/M metagenome (GOLD analysis project Ga0308171, IMG submission 202135) | Phyllosphere microbial communities from UC Gill Tract Community Farm, Albany, California, United States - DLSLSG.R1 | ecosystem: Host-associated > Plants > Phyllosphere > Unclassified | place: USA... | reverse complement strand
TATTTTTTAAGTATATGTAGAATTTCCTCATAAAATAAAACATTGCTCATCCTTTTTGACATGCCAAAAGGGATGAGCAATGCTGACTTTAACGATTATTAACTCCAGAGAATAGCCTAAAAGAAACTAAACATTATTCCATGTAATTAAACTAAGGATTTTTTAATGGATTAACTTTTTTATAATTATGCCCATTGTAACTTCATGAATTTTGGATACACATCTTCAACAGTTTCTAAAATCATAATGTACAACTGAATCGCGAGGAGAGGGTTAAATCCATTATCCACAAAATATGAATAATTGTAGTTAACTTCTCCTTCAACTTCTACAAATTTTCCAAAACGATATTCACGATGTAATGTATTTAGTAACTCATGGAGGTGTTCTTTCTTCATTGGATTATTAATCGTTGCAAGTCCCCAAGCCCGAAGTTCAACTACACTTTCATCACCTTGAAAGAAGACTCCCATTGTGATTGAACCACCACTTTTTAGACTCTCTACACTTCTGAACACGGTATCACCATTGTCCATATCAAATCTTTCCATACCTACATTAATTTCATCTAGATGGTCCTGAAAAACTTGTGCATTCGACAAAAAATCCCCTCCATAAAATTCAATTTGAAGTAAATCATTACCTCTAATTTCTTTTAATCGCTATCATATTCCTTTTTAATATTAACGTTTTTTAATTTTATAGATACTTCATAACATCCTCATGCATCTTTAGAAGAATCGTCCCGTTTGGACACTGATTGCCGTCTCCAGAACATCCGCATAGTCGATCATATCGGTACCGGTCCATTACTGGAAGGTTCTTTTCTCTTCGTCCAACAGCGAACGGTCTCATCATGTTTGTTCCCGCGTACTCGGATCAAACATCGGCATATACGTTACGTTGCAAATCTTCCCGCCGTCTTCTGGATCCTCGAAGACATCAATGACGATGACGACCTCCTCATTCTCCATAAAGGCTATCGGCTCGCGGATGTTTTTTCGGAAAAAACCGATCCCGTCTCCATACTCATCAATCCGGTCAATGTTCATGATCGTCCCGTTGACGACAATAGCATCTGTCTTCCGGTCGAACTTCAGACGGGGACACTCCGGGAAAATTTCATCATTCAGGACAACCATCGGAATCGGGATCCGTCTGCCTTCGTTGTCGATAATTTTTTCGACGAGTAGTCGGTTATAATCCGTCCATTCCTCCAGTCCCACACGGTTGACATTCATCGTCCCTTGTCCTTTGATATACCGTGTCACGATATGGTCGAAAAATAAATAGGTCCGATCGATCGAGTCTGCGTTCGGAATACGTGCCGACTTCCCTGCCGCTCCAACATGGATTCCAAAATAACTGAGCCATTGCAGAAGAAATTCCCGCTCGAATAACTGTTTGTCAAAGATAATGCTGACCACTTCCAGTTTTGTCTCCTGGACGAAACACTGGAGTGAAATTTCATCTGCATTAACAGTATAGAGCCGTTCTCCGACATATCGCTCTTCATAGTCTTGGATAAGACAATACTCAAAATACTCCGGGTACTCACGTAATCGTTTTTCGTATTGACGTTTTTCAAATGCTTCCATTTGTCCTCACTCCTTTTTCTTTCTATCTGGTTGACTGTTTTTGTTGTTCCCTATCCCGGCTTTAGAGTCCTGCTTTTAATATGTGCACATGCCAAGTTTAATTCATTTTTTTCCGAACACTCCATAGGATAAGTAGAGTTATCCTCTCTTTTCAAATCGTCTTTTTTGAATCATGCCAACGGTTTTCTAAACTTTCGGGACGCAAAATCCCTCTATTTCTCGCGTCCAAAACAAAAAAACACTTGAAAAACCACCTGTTTCCGCCACTTGCTTCAGGATAACTCTACTTATACTGAAACTACCGCGGAATACATAGATATGCATATCTCAGATTGGATTCTCTCATAATGAATGAAGCGTTAAAACAATGGATGCCCCTCGTCAATTCCCTTCTCTCGCGTCTCTCGATTCATCCAAATGAACAGGATGAATGCCGCCAAGCGGCTTTGCTTCGTCTTTGGAAATCAATCGAAGAAGGCAAAGTCATGACCGTGACTTTCGCCCGGATCCGGGCCAAAGGCGCGATGCTCGATTACTTGGCTACCCGTAACCGGACACTTGCCGGTGAAGTCGCCGTCGAGACCCTACCGGAACTCCCCCGTCAGCAACAAGTCTCGTTCACCTACTTACTCGATCAACTGAAACAGGAACTATCGCGGAAAGAATTCGCCATCCTGCAAGCTCTTCTTCACGGAAAAGAGGACACCCTCGGCTACTCCCCGGCCCGACTCCGATCTCTTAAGTCCGAACTCAAACGAAAAGTCCAGGATATTCTCTTATGATGACGTTTTACTTGGACCGGTTACTGGCCATCATCGAACAGTCACCGAGCTACAGTACGCTGACGAAAAAAGCCTATCGTGCCGACGTCCGTCATTTCTGTACCCACGCTGAAACAATCGACATCCCTTCCCTGCATCGCTACATCACCCTGTTGAAACAAACTTATGCCCCGACCACTGTCTCCCGACGAATCAATGCGCTTGCGACACTATTTGACGCCTTAGTCGCTGAAAAATCTCTTCCCGTGAACCCCTTATCCCGAATCAAGAAACCCACTCGTCCGCTGCCAAAACTCCGGACTGCCTTCAGCTACACCGATGCCCGGCGTGTCATCGAGACATTACACGACGAGACGATGTATACGTTCTACTTTCTGCTCTTACATACTGGTCTTCGCTTCAACGAAGCCCGACAACTCCACCGGACCGATCTCGACCTGAACGAACGGCAACTGTTTGTCCGTCATGGCAAGGGACAGAAAACACGTTACGTCCCGCTCCACGACGAACTGGTTACTGTCTTGAAGCGCTATCTCGATGTCCATGCGATTAGTGGTCCCTTATTTCAAAACTCTACTGGAGGTTTGCTGGACCCGAATCAGACCCGGAGACAACTCCGACTTGCGAGCGAGCAGCTCTTAAAACGAACACTCCGACCACACGATTTACGGGTCACGTTCGCGACGACGATTTACCGGGAACATCGAGCGGATTTACTGACTGTCATGCGTCTCCTTGGACACAGTGACGCCAAGACGACACAACAGTATATCCTACCGTCGTCAGAAGTCGCTCGTTCTTCAATCAACCGGCTGACGCCGATAACGTATTCATGATCTGTTGAAGTCTCGTTTCCCGGCTGAGAATATACCCTTCCGTCGTCCGGGAGCTGCCGTGACCGAGCAGGTGCTGAATCTCAATTAACGTACAACCGGCTATTTGATACAGATGGGTCGCAAATGCAACACGTAAATCATGCGGATGCAACGGTCGTCCATACATAATCATCGACTGTTTACGTAACGCATCACTGGCAGCTTGCTCATTAATCGCTTGTCCTCGTACTGACCGAAAGACTAGCCCTGTCGTCCGCCCCCCAAGAAAAGTGCGTAATCGATTGACTAGGTTCACGCCTAACGGAACCGTTCGTAGACGTCGCCCCTTCCCGTGCCGGACGAGCAGCGTCAAGCCATCCAACTGAATATCTTCGATCGACAACAAACGGGCCTCCATGAAGCGGAGGCCCGTTTGACTGATGAGTTCAAAGAAAAGACGATATGTCGGGTGATGAATGTGTCGAATCGTTTCCATCACTTCCTCAAGCGGATGATAGGCGCGTTGCTGAATCTGTTGGTGAACGATTGGACGGACATGTTTCATTGGATTATTCTTGAGGCGTTTTGCCCGGACGAGTTCATGCCCAAGTGCCATCAACGCATGATACCGCCGCATTGCTGTCGCTGGTTTGTACTGTTGAATCAATACATCAAAATACGTTTGAAGGGACTTGACCGACCACTCGACATGACTCTTCTTCATCTGCCGCAAATCACTGCGATAAGCCTTAATCGTTTGCTTACTATATATCATATGTGAGACCAGATAGTGCTCCAAATAAGAAAAGTGTGTCATGAGAACTCCCCCTTTAGTTGTCCTAACAAAAGAATTCCCTTTTCATTTTTCTTTGAATCTTTTCAGAACACTATGTTCTTTTTTAACCCTATTAAAAATTAAACGGCGTTCAGCTAGTTTTTAAATTATCAGTTCCCCTCTAAAACCATTTTAAGGAAATTAAATAGATATTAACAGGTACAATAGAATTATAAACGTACTTACCCTTATAGAACTGGAGGAACAAATACATGACTCAGCAACTACCTATGGATGACTCACAAAATAACGCATTAGAAACTGTATTGACACAGTTACTCAAAGTACCAGGTATCCGTTTCAATCGAACAGCTTTTTATGTGATCAATTTAAAACAAGTATCCCGGATAATATCACAAGAATTCGGTTACTGGATGCTGGTCCGATGGCCATCGGTGCAACTGAAAAAGAGCTTCAGCAAAAAGCACGTAAATTAATCAATTTAGCTACTGCTCAAAGTACGACTATTTCATTTGCCACTGGACTACCAGGTGGTTTAGCAATGGCCGCCACTATTCCAGTTGACACTGTGCAATTTTTAGCTAACTCTATTCGCCTTTCTCAACAACTAGCTTATTTATATGGCTATCAGGATTTATGGGAAAACGGTGTAATCAATGAAGAACGCATCCGCAATCAATTCATTCTCTATATGGGCGTCATGTTCGGAGTCGGTGGATCTGCAGCTGGTCTGCGAGTTCTATCACCACGACTTGCACAACAAGCTATAACTAAGCTTCCACAGCAAGCCTTGACCCGCACAATCTACTATCCGTTGATTAAGCGAATCGCTGCTTCAATCGGTTTTAAAATGAATAAGAAACTATTTGCCCAAGGTGTTGGAAAAATTATTCCTATTGTCGGTGGTATCATTTCTGGTGGTTTCACGCTAATTGCCCTAAAACAAATGTGCGGACGTCTTCAAAAGGAACTTGCTTTATCTATCGACTACACGGTCCATCAACAAGAAACTGATTTAAAAGAAATTCAGACGATCATTGAGTTGGATCCGTCTACCGAAGCAACCGTCGCTCCGACAACGCAAGGAACTCCATCTAAACTTTCATATGAAGAATTTCTTGCACAAAAAAATAACATCCAGCAAATGCATAAGACAGGAACAATCTCACAACAGCAATATACTTCACTCATGGAGCAATTGAAAAGGAGCTATGATCATGGAAATCGGTAAACAACTTTTCGGTAAATTATCAGCTTTTGCTGTTTCTGTCCCTATATCCCAAGAACTGATTCAAAAAACCTTGTCTGAACGAATCAATGAATTAGAAGATATTCAAGTTGTAATCACACCAGACCATATTGATTTATCTGGATCTGTACACATCAAAAAATTTGGTTTATCACGCAAACAACGTGTCTCGATATTTTTATCACCGAACAGTGTCGAATCACGAACAATTTACTTTAACGTGCTAAAAGTAAAACCACTCGATTTTGAAGCATCGAATGCCTCCTATCTCACTAAAGCACCATTTACGCATTATGAGAATCGAATCCTTCGTCTCGACCTCTCTTTACTCGATTTTTTACAAAAGACGAAGTTTGGTTCGTTGCGTCATCTACAGCTTGATCATGAACAACTGACAGTAGGATTGAGTGTCTAAAAAAATCAAACCAAAGTCATAGATTGATTCGAACCGAAAATAATAAACTATATAAGCGCTCTAAATACATTAGTTTCTAAATGTTCATTCTAAAAGAAAGAGTCTCTATTTTTCAAAGTCATTTCGAAAAATAGAGACTCTTTCTTAGGTTTTGATTAAATACAGCTATACATATATAGGCCTCGTGTATAGACTATCTCTTCAACATCACTCAGTTCTGAATACATCCTCGTATTCAAAAGAATACTTTCCAACTCTTAATTAAATTTATCTATAAACGATAAAATTTAAAGTTTATTAGTAGATTTCGCAGGTACTCCTACAAATGTTTCGTTAGCAGGAACATCACTTAAAACTAAAGCATGTGCCCCGATTTGCGCATTATCCCCGACTATCACTTTACCTAAAATACTAGAGTTAGCACCTATTAAAACATTTTCACCAATTATAGGATTTGCTCTAACACCATTCCGACCACCAATTGTCACATTTTGAAGTATTTTAGTGTTTTTACCGATTGAAGTATCGTGACCAATCACTACTCCTAATCCTTTATGAGCGAATTTTACACTAGTATGTATATCTGCTGTATATGGAATCTCACATGAATATAAAACTCTTGTCAGTCGGCTAAAAATTCTTGGTAAAACGGGAATTCTTTTTTTGTATAAATACCTAGCTATATCGTAAGTTTTAATGTTGGTCATTTTATTTTGAACCTTTCATGACTATATTTTTAATTATTCTTTTTTCTTCTTTGGTAACAAAGATAAAAGCTGACAAAGGAATTTTTTTTAGTCGTGCAAAGTATAATAAGAAGCCGAGACCACAAACACTATACGAAATTACAGAAGAGACTGCCGAACCGTACATTCCATAGCTAGGAATAAAAATAATATTCCCTATGCAATTTGTTACGGCACTTATTAGTAAGGTAAAGAAGTAAACCCACCTTTTTCCTTCAGCTAAGAGAACTGTACCTATCATTTTGTAAAATATCATACTAACTGCACCTATCGAAAGAATCAATGTTATTTGATAAGCTTCTAAGAACTTGTATCCGTACATAATTTGGATCGCATATTTACCTAACAATGAAAATGCGCATATGACTGATAATATAATCACTAAAGAAATTTTTATTACAAACACAGTAGAGTTTACTGCATCACTTCTCGCAGTTCTAGATACTAAGACTTCTTTAAAAGAGTCTGGTATAAGCCAGAAATAAGTAATTAAGCCTGCTGCAGTAGAGTATATACCTAAGTCATACGCTGTACCAATATTTTTCAAAAAAATAACATCTGCACTATAATTAATAGTTATCAAAAGTGCAGTAATCATAGGAAGCCACCCAAATTTAATAATTTCCCATGTGAATACCCAATTAATTCTATCCTTTTTAAAACTGAGTTTTTTTCTTGAAAAAAAGATAAACGAAACTATAGTTAAAATATTTAATACAAAAGTTATAATGATTGGATACAATAATCCACCACTAATTGCAAAAAATAAAAAGCCAAATCCTATGGTTCTCAGCGTTCCATTTAGTATATGTAACTTGATTTTCAACCGAATATTTTCGACAGCCATTATGCTTTCAAGTTGTTGTGCGAGAACACTCACCGGAACTAAAATAATCATAAATTTAATTAATTGATCGTTTATAAAGAAAGTTAAAACGACACTAACTGACGTATAAATAAAAAATTGAACTAAAATTATCTGTACATATTTATTGAAAACTTCACCTTGATACTTTCTGTAATAGAAGGAATAAGATTGATGTATACCTACATTTAACACGATCGAGGCTATAGATACTACCTGTATAATATAGGCATAATTTCCTCGATCAACGACTCCTAAATATCGAGTTATAAAAATAGAAGCGATTAAACCCATTAATATCACATAAATTTTATTAAGTAAATTAAAAATATAATCATTTTTCAATAAAAAATTCAATCTATCTTCTCCATTTCATTTAGAGACTCCATAGAAAATTATTAACTTCACTACCATCTAATCTTCCTTCACAGTTAATCGAAAGTTGATTAGATAATGCATCATTTAATAGTAACTTCTCAACGGATGCTGCTATGGATTCTCCACTCATATTACAAATAAGACCTGTTTCATTATGATTTATTTGATCTCTCACAGTATCATAGTTTGTTACTACAATTGGTTTTCCAACATATTTTGCTTCATCGACAGCATTAGATTTTCCTTCTGTTCTAGAAGGATGCACGAATACATCACATTGTTTAATAAATGATAATGTGTTGAGTTGAAAACCCAATAAGATAAAATGATTATTCAATTGTTTCTCTTCAATCATTTTTTCTATTTCTTTTTTAAACTTTCCTCCACCTAGTACATACCATTTAATATTATATTTTTTTTTGACCAATCTTTCACATGCATCTATAGCCATTTCAATTCCTTTTAATGGATCTAAACGAGTAACTGTTAAAATGTTTATTTGACTTTCATTATCTTTTCGCATTAATTCACTATCATGTTCAAGCTTCTCGTAAAACCCCGTTGGAATATGGTTTAAAAACGTATAGGTCTTATCCTGCATAAACGGATACATTTCTACAAAAACATTAGTGCACTCGTTAGAAACAGATAGAGACCCATTTAACCTTTCGAAATATTCAGCTTCTATTTCTTGATTTCTTTGAAGAATCCTACTGTCACTTCTTACCCAATGATATTTTTTAACTGAATCCACTAGATCAACAACCATATAAGTTGAAGTACCTAGTATGCCAAAGGCAATATCGTACTGACCTTCTAGTTTTAAAAGTTCCTTATTATGCTTTTTCCAAAAGGCTTGTCTTTCATAATTCATGTTTTTATTCAAAATTTTGTTCTTTATTATAGAAAATATATAGTCTTTTGCAGCAGAAAAATTACCGTTTGCAATCATGCATGTTAAATGCTTAAGCACTCTTGTGCTAGGAAGAGTATAAGCTAGATTTAAAGGATTACTTTTTATAATGTTTACTTTATCATTAAAAAATTGATTTAGATGTCCACCTGAATTAATTATATATAGGTCTACATTAAATCTAGAGTAATCAATTTTATCTAACAAGGCTAATAAGCTTTTCTGTGGTCCACCGATATTATCGTTACTAAGTATAAATAACATTTTTTTTTTCATACTATCTCCTAGCGTTTAACTTAAATAAGTTTATTTTGTTATTAATCAATCTGTTTACAAAAACTAATGAAATGACAGGAAGAATAACTGCCAAAGAGAAATTAATTAGTATAGAAATATTTTGCGTATATCCAAATCCAAATCTTGCTGCAAAATATGCTAAAAAATACATTAAGATTATATTAGTTGTCTTAGCATAATGCTTGTCTAAAAGTGCTATCAAAAAAATGACAACCATCTGAGGAACTACAGAAAATAAATACCCAAAATAAAACAACCCTTGCCCTATAGAAGGAATTATTTGATCGGTTGATTGACCTCCATTATAAAAAGAAAGATTGAATAACTTTGAAGTTCTATCATTTTGATCCGTATAGTTACTTAAAATTGGTGCGTTGGAAAATAAATCATTAATAAACGTTCTAAAAGTAAACGTATCACTATACAATTCTTTAGCTTTTATAGATATACCTAAATTATTAGGACCACTAAAATATACATCCAAATAATTTATTATTCCTGATAAATTTGAAAAAGAATTAGAATTTAAATACTGACTTTTAGTCACTGTCAACTGAATAGTTACTGTTAAAATAGTAGTCATGAATAAAAACCATGTGATTTTTCTTTTATCTTGAAATAACTTAAGTAAAAAAAACATACTTGCGATAGCAGGTATCACTACTGAATTACGACTAGTACCTGAAAAAAATGATACATTCAGCACCAAAAGAATTATAATAGATAGAATATAAAGCATGTTTCTATTTTTTATTTTATAGAAGTAAATAATCAGTATTACAGGAAAAAAAAGCTTTGCTACATTGAATATTATGGAATTGATTCCTGTAACCAATTCACTTTGTTTAATAAAAACAATATTCTCTACCTCATTAAACACAAAATTATATTGATCTAATATAGAAGGTTGCATAATAAGCAATAAGATAGCTATGCCAATCACTAACTTAATCATTAAATGTTCGTTGTTAGGATCTTTTTCTATCTTTTCATTTGTAATTTTTTTGTATTTTTTTTTGATAATAACATTCAATAAAATAAAAATTACTACACATTCATATATAAGTAACCCTACTCCCTTATATAGATACACATCTGTAGTGTAAGTACTTGATTCAAAAATCATCAAAACAGGTATTAAGTAATATCTAATAAATGAAATTACATTAAATAAAAACATGCCTGGATATTGTATAAAATTAAAAATTTTATTAAACCATATATATCCCATTAAGTAAATTAATGGAGGTATTATTAACAAAGTTTGTAAAGCAGTTCTAGATATTAATAAAGCATAAAGTACACACATATTTAATATTACAAAAGAAAATATTTTTATCAGGGATGATATTTTTATAGTCAATTTCAATCCTCATCTTTCAGTTAATTGGTTTTAATATTTGCTATCCCATCTTTTATATAAAATAAAACCGGGAATATAAAGTAACGATTTTAGTACCTTATCACCCTTTAACTCGTTTAGTCTTTTCCCAACTTTAAAATAATAAGGCCATAAAGTAAGACTTATTTTTACTTTTTTTAATATTTTATTCTCATTATCCATTTTTAATTCATTATAGACGATCATTCCGTTTGGATTACTCATTCTTAGTTTTCTGCCTGATCGTGTTAATCCATTTTCTTGATATTCTGCTACTCCCACTACAATAGGTGAGTATAAAACCTTATATTCTTTTGCCATTCTCATTTGTAAAACGGTAGGCCCGACATATTTCTCGCCTTCAAATTCAGGATAGTGATATTTTGCTACTGCTTTCTTTTCATAGCACAAGCAACCGTCATTTTTACCATAATACTCAAAGTAATCAAATGGAGAGAGGACTTTTTCTGTATCTAATTGTTTTTTAGCTGTGATTAGTCCTTTTTTCTGTTCTGTATAATGGAAAAAGTAACCACCTACTTCACTATTCTTTTTATACTTCATTCTCGTTAAATAAATATTTTCTAGTCCATCGTCTAATAAATGATCATCACTATCGACAATCACAAATAAGCAATCATGTTTAATATGATTAAAACCTCTATTTAATGCCCTGGCCTTTCCACCGTTTTCTTGCTTGATATATATGATATCAATAATTTTATCTTGTATAATTTCCTTGACTTTGATTTCTGTATTATCACTACTTCCATCATCAACAATTAGCCATGTTACGTCTTTGAAAGTTTGGCGTTTGAGTGACTCGTACAATTTCAGAATAGTATGTTCTCTATTATATGTTGGAGTTAAAACTACGATTTCATTCATTTAGTATCTCCTTTAAATATGACTATGAACTAGCTCTTTATCTACTTTTCCTGATGCATAATTCTCAGTTCTAAATTTCAAGATTTTTGCTGGTACTCCTCCAACGATCACGTTTGGCTGTATAAAATTATTTACTACTGCACCTGCTGCTATAATAGATCCGCTACTAATTGTTACACCAGATAAAATCGTCGCTTTAGCACCAATCCACACATTTTCTTGAACTTTTACACTATCCAGATAAACCCCTTGACTGTTAATATCAGACTCCACATCAGAATGCTTGTGTTCTGTAGTCATAATTGTTACACCATGTGCAATAGAAACGTTGTCAGATATAGATAATTCTCCGAGGCATTCGATATAGCACATTGGATGAATTGAGACATTATTTCCTATCGATGCATTCTCAACATTATTTAAATACACGTTAGAATGAATCGAAACATTGTCTCCACACTGTTTCGCTAAATTTTTCAGCAAAATATATCTAGTCAACATCACTATTTTTCCATCGAGTGGTCGTATAGCATTAAATAAAACTTTGTTCAGCTTCTTGGGGAATTTACTGTTAATGTAAGTTAATCCATCAATAATTTTTTTATATTTTTTAAATTTATCTCTACCTCGCAAGTTACTTCCTCCTTAAAAAGAGTAATGCTACTTATAAATAATAAATAGCTTTACTCTTTTAATTTTACAAACTCCAAAAAGTACTATTCAATTTACTAACTACTTCTTTTGAAATCGTTGCCTTTATATCTATTAAAATACTTTTGCCTTTATCGGAAAACATTTTTTCGATTTGACTAAGGTTCAACATTTTAAATTCCTCATGGGAAACAGCCACGATTATTGCATCCAAGTCTTTAAAAGTATCCATTTCTACAAAGCTGATTCCGTACTCATGTTCAGCTTCTTTTTGATCTGCTACCGGATCAGCAATCAATGGATTAATTCCATATTCATTTAGTTCTGTTACAATATCAATAACTTTTGTATTTCTTGTATCTGGACAATTTTCCTTAAATGTAAAACCTAAAATACCAACCTTCGCTTCTTTTACAGAAACGTCTTGCTGAATTAACTTTTTCACTAAGTTTTCGACAACATATTTTCCCATGTCATCATTAATTCGACGACCTGATAAAATAATTTGTGAACGGTAGCCTAATTTCTCAGCTTTGTGAGTTAAATAGTACGGATCAACCCCAATGCAATGGCCTCCAACTAAACCTGGTGAAAAGTTTAAGAAATTCCATTTAGTCCCTGCAGCTTCTAATACATCATTGGTGTTGATATTCATTTTATTAAAAATAATCGATAATTCATTCATAAATGCGATATTGATATCGCGTTGTGAGTTTTCAATGACTTTTGCTGCTTCTGCCACTTTGATTGAAGGCGCCTTATGAACACCTGCCTCAACAACACTTTCATATACTTCAGCAACAATATCAAGTACTTCTGGTGTTTGACCTGACACTACTTTAATGATTGATTTGAACGTATGTACCTTATCACCTGGATTGATGCGCTCTGGTGAGTACCCCACAAAGAAATCTTCTCCGCATTTCAAGCCAGAAACTCTTTCTAGTACAGGAACACATTCTTCTTCTGTTGCGCCTGGATAAACTGTTGATTCGTAAACTACAATCGTTCCTTTTTTTAAGGCTTTCCCGACAGTTTCAGAGGCTCTCAGTAATGGTGTCAAGTCGGGTTTTTTACTTTCATCTACCGGAGTCGGAACAGCAACGATAATAAAGTCGCACTCACTTAGTCTACCAATTTCATTTGTATACACAACATCAGATTGTTGTAAATAATCTGTTTCTACTTCGTTCGTAAAATCGACTCCATTTTTTAAATCTTTTAATCGACTTTCGTTGATATCAAATCCTACAACTTGTTTATTCATTCCGAATTCTACCGCTACCGGTAAACCGACATAGCCTAATCCTACAATTCCAATGGATCGGTCTTTGGCAGGTACTAAAGGTGTAGTTGTGTTTTCTGTGTTTAAGATATTCATGAGTGTGTCACTCCTGTTTCAATATTTTTTTTATAGTATGCTGTGTACCATTCAATGAATTGATCGATGCCATCTTGAATCTTTGTCTCGGGTTTAAATTGAATATCGTTTATTAAATCTTCCACGTTTGCGAATGTTTGGGGCACATCACCCGCTTGAAGTGGTAAAAAGTTTTTCTTCGCTTCGATACCTAACTTGTTCTCAATCGCTTCAATGAAATCTAATAATTTAACCGGACTGTTATTCCCGATATTATATACTCGATATGGAGCGTAACTTGTTCCTGGATCTGGATTTTTCCCAGTCCATTCCGGGTTTACTTTTGCCGGTTGTTTCGTTAAACGATAGATTGACTCTACAATATCATCTACATATGTAAAGTCACGCAACATGTCTCCGTTATTAAATACATCTATTTTTTCACCTTTTAAAATAGCTTTAGTGAATAAGAACAACGCCATATCCGGTCGTCCCCACGGGCCGTAAACTGTAAAGAAACGCAGTCCTGTTGTCGGTAAACCAAATAATTGACTGTATGTATGGGCCATTAATTCATTTGATTTTTTTGTCGCAGCATATAAACTCATCGGATGATCAACATTATCGTGAATAGAGAACGGTAATGACTCATTAGCACCATAAACAGAGCTACTCGATGCATAGATTAAATGCTTAATTTTATGATGTCTTGAACATTCCAAAATGTTAGTAAAGCCAACTATATTGCTGCTAATATAGGCATGTGGATTTTCTAAGCTGTATCGTACACCTGCTTGTGCCGCTAAATTAATAACCACCTCAAAATTATGCTCTGAAAACATTTGATCCATTGCAGGTAAATCTTCTAAATCATTTTTATAAAAAGAAAAGTTATTATGTTCTGTCAATTGTTTTAATCGATCTTCTTTTAGCTGGACAGAGTAATAATCGTTAAGGTTGTCTAAACCAACCACTTCATGTCCTTCATTCAATAAGCGTTTACTTACATGAAAACCAATAAAACCTGCACTTCCTGTTACTAAAATTTTCATATGGCATTCTCCCTTATTTTTCTTTCTATATGGTGCAATTGTGTCTCAATTACACGTTTTTCATTAAATAATTGGACTGCACGTTTACGTCCATTCAACTTAAACTCAGCCAGCTTACTCTTGTCGTTCATCAGTAAATTAATTCTTAAGGAAATTTCATCAGGGTTATTTAATGGGACGAGATAACCCGTTTCCTCATCAATAACTTCTTCTCTTGATCCTCTAATATCAGTTGCAATGATTGCATTATGCATTGCCATCGCTTCAAGAATAGACCTTGGCATACCTTCACGATAAGAAGGTAAACAAAAAATGTCACTTACTGATAACAACTGTGGAATATCACTTCGATTTCCTACAAAAAATACATCATTTAGTTCTTTTTTAAATTGATCTAGTTTTTCACCTAATCCATTTTTCGTACGGTCACCTTGAATTACATCACCTATTAATATTACTTTTAAGTCTGCTCGGTGGAGGTGTTTTATCGCCTTCAATAAATCTAAAATTCCTTTTTCCTCGACCAATCGTCCGATAAACGTTAACACCGTGTCACCTTGCTTAATATTGAATTCTTGTCGCAAACGCTCTTTTTCTATTCCGGTGATGTTATCCGGATTAAACACTCTGTCCACATCAATACCATTACTAATACAAATGATATCTTTTTTCGTTTTAAAGTTTCCCTTAATTGCGATGTCAGCATCTTCTTGTGATTGTGTAAAGATCAAATCAGAAAAGAACTTTCCCATTATTTTTTCTATGTTAAAGCATATTTTATACACTAATGGAGTCATATTCTCGTGAAAATAAAATCCATGGGCTGTATAAACAGTGACTGGAACTCGAGCTATCTTAGCTGCAACTCTTCCTAGCACGGCTGCTATCGGCGTATGAACATGGACAACATCCGGTTTTTCTTTCAAAAATAACTTTACTAACTGAAATACAGTTTTTAAGTTACTAAAACCAATTTTTCTATCGATTTGAATCGGACTGTAAATCACACCGTCATTCTCGATTAAAGATTGATAGTCACCTTTTGAACAGACTGCAATTGTTTCTATCCCTTTCGAAACGGTCGTACGATTAAGCTCGCCTAGTAATTTATACATACTCATATCAATCGCTGATATTTGCATTATTTTTTTCATATTAGACTGTGATATCCTCAGTTTTCTGCTGATTCAAGCTATTTAATTGAAGGATTGTTTCAATCACTTTATCTACGTCTGCCTCTTTCAAGTTTGAACCTGAAGGTAAGCATAGTCCCTGATCAAATAATCGTTCTGAAAAATTTTCTGAGGAAAAATGATTAAATGACATCGCACCATTAAATAATGGTTGTATATGCATCGGTTTCCACAGAGGTCTCGCTTCAACATCATTATCAGCCAAAGTTTTAATCAATTGGTTTGCAGAAAAACCAGCTTTCTTTTCATCGATAATCAATGCAGTCAGCCATCTATTAGAATATGTACCTGGTAATTCAGGAGCAAATTGAATGCCTTTAATCTTTGAAAGTTTTTCTTGGTATCTTTCAAAAACACTTCTTCGTGCCTTCACTCGATCATCCAATACTTCAAGTTGACCTCTGCCTATTCCAGCAGATATATTGCTCATACGATAATTGAATCCTACTTGTGTATGTTCATAATGAACTGCTTGATCTCGTGCCTGTGTAGCCAAGAATCTGGATTTACTGATGAGTTCTTCATCATTCGAAACTAGCATCCCACCACCTGAAGTAGTAATGATTTTGTTTCCGTTAAATGAGTAAATCCCGAACTTCCCATGAGTTCCACTTTTACGCCCTTTATAAGACGAACCTAGAGACTCCGCTGAGTCTTCAATAACAGGAACATTGTACTCATAGCAAATTTCTAAAATTTCATCCATTCTCGCGCTCTGTCCGTACAAATGAACGACAATTACCGCTTTAGGAAGCTTATTGATGCTTTTGGCATAATCAAATGCTTTTTGTAGAGCAATGGGAGACATATTCCAGGTTTCAGGCTCAGAATCAATAAATACCGGAGTCGCTTTTTCATAAAGGATCGGATTTGCACTAGCTACAAATGTAAACGTCGAACAAAATACATAGTCCTCTTGTTTCACATCCAATAGCCGTAAAGCTAAGTGCAATGCTGCTGTACCAGAAGAAACTGCGGCTGCTGCTGCCACATCCACGTACTCTGCCAGCTCTTTTTCAAATCCATCGACATTTGCTCCAAGAGGCGCGATCCAGTTCGTATCAAATGCTTCATTTATATATTTCATTTCGTTACCACTCATATGTGGTGAAGATAATAATATTCGTTCGCTCAATTTCATCTTCCTCCCGATACATTGTATAACACACGTGATGGTGTACCGACTACAGTCACATCATTTTCTACATTACGAATCACTGTACTTCCTGCTCCTACTACCGACCAGGATCCTATATGCACACTAGGAATTAAAGTCGCCCCTGCACCTATATGACATCCCTCTTCTACTGTCACATTTCCAGTTAATGTACTCCCAGGTGAAATGTGAACATAATCCTCAATGATATTATCGTGTTCCACAACACAGCGAGTATTAAGTATTACATGATTTCCAATGACTACAGACGGATTGGCATAATACACGTACCATAACCGATAATCGTATCTTCCGAAATGATTGCTGAGGGATCAACGACAGTCGCATACATTTCAATTGGAAAATTTAATTTTTCAAAAATAAACTTTCTAACCCGATTTGCGCCAATAGCTATTAAAACATATGTTTCTTCATCAAGAAGATCTGAAATTAGTTTAGTAGGACCTTTTATTTGCCCTTTTGCATCAAGTATTTTTTCAGAATATTTATCGTCAAGTTTGGCTATTACTCTCCAACCCGCACGAATAGCCACATGTTCAATAACTTTTGCATGGCCCGAGTCTCCAATGAGAATTAATTTTTTCATCAGTGAATCTCCTTATTTCCTTTGAATTTTTCAATCGTTACATGGTTTCCATTTGAAATACCTTCGCTAATAAAAACCTTTTTTATAGTCAAAAGTAAGATTTTAAAGTCAAGCCAAATCGATTGATTTTCTACATACCAAACATCTAATTCAAATTTTTCATTCCAACCAATTGCATTTCTACCATTAATTTGTGCCCACCCTGTAATTCCTGGTTTGACTTCATGTCTTCTCTTTTGCTTCAAACTGTATAACGGTAAGTATTCCATAAGTAACGGTCTTGGCCCTACTAAACTTAAGTCACCTTTTAATACATTAAACAATTGAGGCAACTCATCCAAACTAAGTTTCCGAATTAACTTCCCATGTGAATTTAATCTCTCTACATCTGAAAGTAATTCGCCTTTGGAATCTTTTTCGTCAGTCATTGTTCTAAATTTATAAACATTGAATGGCTCTGCATTTTTTCCTGGTCTAGTTTGTTTAAAAATTACAGGATTTCCAATAAAGATTAAAATAAAAATTGCTGTGAGAACGATGACTGGGAAAAGTGAAATAATCAATACTAAACTTAAAATAAAATCTATAGCTCGCTTCATAAAGCATTAAACTCCTTTTGCTTCTCTTTCTGTGAGTAACTCTCATTTGCCCAGTTAATCAGATAATGTTTTAATTCATTTTTATCACAAAATGTTTCTATTTTATTTAAGTTACTATACAACTCAGGATTAATTGCAGTTTTTCCAACAAAAATACCAGGCGAAATTGCCTTAGGATCGACTTCTCCTTCTTTCAGTAACTCTTCATACATTTTCTCACCCGGACGAATTCCCGAAAATACAATCGGCATTTCGTCTTCCGTAAAACCACTGAGCTCAATCATATTTTTTGCCAAATCCACGATTTTGACCGGTTCACCCATATCAAGGACAAACACTTCTCCACCATCAGCTAAAATCCCGGCTTGAATGACTAAACGACTTGCTTCCGGAATTGTCATAAAGAATCGTGTCATTTCCGGATGTGTGACAGTAACCGGTCCACCCGCTAAAATCTGTGATTTGAAGAGTGGAATTACAGATCCACGACTACCCAGTACATTTCCAAAACGAACAACAGCAAATTTCGTCTGGCTTCGTTGCCCTAAATCTTGAACAATCATTTCTGCAATCCGTTTAGTTGATCCCATTACGTTTGTTGGGTTCACAGCTTTATCGGTTGAAATCATCACAAACCGTTCTGCTTGGAATAAGTCAGCTACTTCAGCAATATTTTTTGTCCCGTAGACATTGTTTTTGACTGATTCGTAAGGGTTTGCCTCCATTAATGGGACATGCTTATGAGCTGCTGCATGGAAAACAACCTGTGGTTTATGTGTAGCAAAGACTTCTTCGAGTCGCGTTCTATCTTGCACATCTGCGATGATAGGGACTAAGTTGATCGGAAACTGGAGTCCACGCAGTTCTCGTTCAATCAGGTAAATACTGTTTTCACCATGACCAAGTAATACAATCGTTGTTGGATTGAATTGAATAATTTGTCGGCAAATTTCTGATCCGATTGATCCACCAGCTCCGGTGACAAGGACTGTTCGTCCCTCAATCTCTGATTTAATTCCAGAGATATCAAGTTCAACCGGTTCACGACCAAGTAAATCTTCAATCGAGACCTCACGAATCGCATTTACAGAAATTTTTCCTGTAATCAATTCTTCAATCATTGGCAATGTCTGAACATTTTTACAAAGCGTTTTCGCTTCCGTGATCAGTTCAATCCGTCGTTGTTGCGTTAATGAAGGTATTGCCAAGACAATCGCTTCAATCCGGTGCTTATCAATGACTGCTTTTAAGTCTTTTGTTGTTCCAACAACTTCAATTCCTTGAATCATAAAATGCATATTTTTGGGATCATCGTCCAAAAATGCAACAGGCTTTAACTCATGAAACGGCGAAACATACAATTGCCGAACTAAAGAGCGACCAGCTCGACCAGCACCAATAACCAGTGTCCGTTTACGTGACTTAACCATACGCCGAGGTAACGCATATTTTCGCAAGTGTTGTCCGATACCAAGTAACCTTAAAACGACACGAATGGCTCCAAGTAGTAATAAGGAAATACAGAAACTGAGAATTGTGATTCGTTCAAGAACTTGTCCAAAGACTAAATTCTGATAAACCATCAAGCCAATTGAACTTACAGCAAGGGACAAGGTCAATGTCAATGCTTCCTGAATGCTGGCATATTTCCAGTTAACACGGTACAGCTTCATTAAAAAAGCTAATGTAACAAACAATAGTGAGAAGACAGCCGCTGATTGGAACAGCAATTGACTGTCAATCAGGTCAAACAGTTCTTTTGGATATAAGAAAAAATATGTAAATCCAATTGCAAATCCCAAAGCAATCGCGTCCATAAAGGCCAATGTCATAGTGCGATAATAGTAATACAACTTCAAGAGACATTCTCCTTTCTCTTTGTTTTTTGATTTTTACGCAAACGAAGATTTCTTCGCACGTTCTGCCAATAAATCTGCCATCATTTTCGCAACTTCATCACCAAGATCATCGCGTTTCAATGCAAACTCGAGTGTTGTTTGAATAAATCCAAGCTTTTCCCCCACATCATACCGTTTACCATTAAATTCGTAAGCAAAAACAGGTTGTATTTCATTCAATCGTGTAATGGCATCGGTCAATTGAATCTCACCACCAGACCCAATTTCCTGTGTTTCTAGGTATTTGAAGATTTCCGGTGTTAATAGATAACGACCTAAAATTGCTAAGTTAGATGGTGCTGTTCCTAGTGCTGGTTTTTCAACAAATGATTTTACATTATGTAAGTGCTCTGAGATGCTTGTGCTTGGATCGACAATTCCATAACGATGAGTATCTTTATCCGCAACCGGTTGTACACCGATAATTGAACTGTTCGTAATCTCATATTGTTCAATTAATTGCCGTGTACATGGAACTTCCGCTTGAACGATATCGTCTCCGAGCATAACAACAAACGGTTCGTTACCGATGAATGCTTTCGCTTGGAGAATCGCATCTCCTAAACCCTTAGGTTTCGATTGACGAATGAAATGAATGTTGATGTTTGTTGTCGCTTCAACGAGATGTAACAATTCGGATTTATTTTTGGCGATCAAGTTTGCTTCCAGCTCTGGAACAGAATCAAAATGATCTTCAATTGCGCGCTTCCCTTTACCGGTAATAATTAAAATATCTTCAATCCCAGATTCAATCGCTTCCTCGATAATATATTGAATCGTCGGTTTGTCGACGATTGGTAACATTTCCTTTGGCATCGCTTTTGTTGCCGGTAAAAAACGTGTACCGAGACCTGCCGCTGGAATAACCGCCTTCTTTATACGAACCATGAAATCGACTCCCAGTTCTAATTTCTGATTTCCATAATATAATCAACTTGGCATTCTTTATGTAAATTAAGATAACACATCCTATGGAACTTATTCCATAAAGTTTTCCATATTTTAATAATGTAAGCGTTAACATAGAAAAAAGAGAGTTGGAATTCACTCTCTTTACCTTTCCTTTACATTAAAATCATTAGACCCATTGTCCTTTCCAGTTCTTTTCAACTGGATTCGGTGGATTAATCGCTACCAATTGATTCAGTAACACGGCTTCGTTATTTTCGTAAATTTCATCGTATAACCAGCCTTCGAGTTCCTGCGCCAGAAACTTCCGACATTCATTCCAGTAAAACGGACGTTTCTTCACATGATGTGCATCCGAAGCTACCAAATGCGCAAGACCATTTTCAAGTAAGGCCACAGCAAAACGTTGCACATCTTTACCATACTTACCAATCAGGCTAGCACACGTTACTTGACTGATTGCTCCATTCGAAATCAAATCAAACAGTAACATCGGATTTTGGATTATCGCTTTATTTTTTTCTGGATGAGCAATTACCGGTACATAACCATCAGAAATCAATTCAGCGAACACTTGTCGGGCGTATGATGGAATTCCGGTCGATGGGAATTCTACTAACAGATAACGTGAGTCCGCGAGTGACAAGGCCACACCCGTCTTCACTTCTTCAATCAACTCTCCCGTCAACCGAACTTCATGTCCCGGATAAACCGTGATTGGGATGTTGCGTTGTTTTAATAACACGTTTAACTCCGCAACAGTCAGTCGGACGTCGACATCAGTCGTTTTAAATTGCGGATGGAACAAATGTGGTGTCGCAATAATTCGTGTGACCCCTTCATTTGCAGCCTGTTCTGCCAAACGTAATGCCTGTTCGACACTTGCCGGACCATCGTCAACAAGTGGTAGTAAATGACAATGTAGATCAACCATGATGGAATCCCTCACTCATAGGAATAGTAGTATTGATACGCTGAATCATCTGTCAGTTCACGACGGTTTAAGACGACCCCAAGAATTTTCGCTTCGGCAAGTTCCAGTTGTTCTTTTGCTTTCAGGACACGTTGGCGATCTGACGTTGTACAGCCAACAACTAACACAACACCATCTGTTAATTTCGACGTAATCCGGCTATCAGCGACCTGTAAAAGTGGTGGAGCATCTAATACAATCACTTCGTATTCGTCACGCAACTTCAGAATTAAGTTTTCCATTGCTTTAGATGATAACAATTCAGCTGGGTTAGGTGGAATTGGCCCGGCTGTCAAAATCGATAAGTTATCAACTTTTGTTGGAAGAATTGCTTTTTCGAGCTCGGCTTGACGTGTCAACAGACTTGATAAGCCAAGACCATTTGCAACTCGGAACGTATAGTGCACCGTCGGACGACGCATATCGGTATCGATGATCAAGACTTTTTTGCCTTGCTGCGCATAAGCAACGGCTAAGTTTGAAGAGGTCGTTGATTTCCCCTCTCCCTGCGTGGCTGATGTTACGAGAATCACTTGAATTTCACGATCAACGGCCATGAATTCGATGTTCGTCCGAATTGTTCGATACTGCTCGGCGACCGGTGATTTGGGCTGTGTGACAGTAATCAAATTCCGAGCGTCTTTATTCATTTTACTTTTCTTAGCCATACTGTTTAACCGCCTCTCGTTTTGACGCCTTTTTTGATGCATTAAAGACTTTGCTGTCGATATCCGGAATACTGCCTAAAACCGGTAGATCTAAGATTTGTTGGACCTGCTCTTCTGTCCGAATCCGGCGATCGAGGACTTCACGTAAGAACGCCAGACCAACACCAAGTAAAAAGCCGACGACAGCCGCAATCGCTGTATTGAGTAAGATATTTGGACTAACTGGTGCCGTTGGGATACCGGAAACCGATAAGACTTTAACGTTATCAACATTCATGAGTTCTGTGATATCTTCACTGAACACTTTAGCGACAGAGTTCGCAACGTTTGAAGCGAGCGCGGCATCCGTATTTTGGACCGAGACGTTGATGACCTGTGAGTTTTGTTCACTTTCAACCGTAATCATATTGTTTAAAGCACCGATGCTGTCTGGTGCATTTTTTACTTCAGCTTGAACTTTTTCTAAGATGGCTGGACTTTTAATAATGACACGATATGTATTGACAAGGGTGACGGACGATTGAACTTGCGAAGCATCAATCACATCGTTTTCCTGTTTCTTCGGTGTGACAAGGATTTGTGTGCCGGCCTGATAGGTCGGTTTAATTAAAAACGTACTGACAGCAAACGAGATGAGGGCTGCGACGATTGTGAGTGCGAGAATCCGCCAAAGCGATTTTCTCAAAATTGAAAATAGTTCTTGTAAACTAATCGTTTCATTCATGGTTTAATTATTCTCCTTTATCTGTCTAATTCGGTGACTTTTTTCATCAACTAGAACTCAGTATAACAAAAAATTGGGAAATGGTTGATTAAATTTCAGGAAATAACATACGTTTTTTGAAATTTGTTGCGTATAATAAAGAATGACATGTTTCTTTTTACATGGATTTCCGGATATACACATAGGAGGAAGATCTTTATGCATCGCTCGTTACAAGCACTCCAATACTATACATCGCACTCTGAAGAAGACATCCAACGACTTCACGAACGGATTCGCGCCAGCCTCGATTCAACTGAATCATTAACTGACACGATGATTCGTCTGACCGGACAAGAACCAGTCGTTCCATTCAAACAAGATACCGTGACAGCTGACGAATGGACTGCTTTCTTAGCCGGTAAACACCATTCACAACTCGCTGACTTTTACGGGACACTTGTTGCCCGGCCGATTCTGCAAGAAGACGGTCCGCTTGTTCAAAAGGAAGAAAAAGAAATCGTTCCTACTTTATCGCGTACCCATCGTGAGACGGAACCACGTCGTCAAAAAGTGAAAGTTCGGACGGAACCGCGTCCTAAACGAAAAATCCCCTGGGGTTGGTTAGCTTTACTCGTCTTATGTTTCTTACTTGGTGCCGCCGGTACTTACGTCTACTCCAACTATTTGGCACGTCCTGCTGCAACGGAACCAAAATCAACCATCGAGCAGCCCGTCGCCGTCGAAAAGTCGGACAAGAAAACAAAAGAAGCTAAGACGGACGAGAAAGAAGAAGCGAATATTCTATATGTCAAAACTCGTAACACCAATATCTACAGTGACTCTGGTCTAACCGATGTATTGTACGAAGCTGACTTCGGTGACGGATACCGGATTCTTGAAACGACGGATACGGTCAGTAAAGTTGAGCTGACCGATGAATTGACTGGCTACATTAAAACAGTGGATACAACAAATGAGTTGAAAGAAGATCCGATTGCTGACGAAGCCTTGTTGACTTGGGTCGGAGATAATCTCGATACAAGTTTTGTCAACGAGACGCTCATTGACCTTATCGGCAAAACTTCCGATGATTTAAATAGTGCGTATGGCTCACCGGAACGGACGTTTTCCGATGAAGTAAACACCTATCTGTTTTACGGTAATCATTTCTTTACACTCCAAAACGATAAAGTCATTGCCATCGATTGGTCAGAAACAGCAATCACGAATGCTGAACTCGCAACGCTTACTCCGCTTCAACTGGAAACCGAAACGACCGGACTCGTCACAAGTAATTCCTATCGCCTGCAACGATTTGAAAAATCTGGGACAGGTTTCAGCCGCGTTCGTTTGGCTGAGCAAAATTTATAAAACGATGCAACACAAAAAGGGACAATCCGAAAAATGGATTGTCCCTTTTTGTTTACTCGAGACCTAACGAGTAACGTAATGCGGTTTTTGTTTGTGCCAGTGAATCGTCGGTTGGATGCCAGTAATAAATGCCATCTGCTTCTTTTCCACCGGTTCCTTCCAGTTTTAAATTCTTTTGATTTTTAAAAGCATTCATGTAGTCAAAGGCAAGTGTCCGCATCGGTTTAAACGAGACGTTCGTCTGCGCATTTTTACCGACGACGTCCATGATTGCATTGAATTTACTGACGGAAACGTCCGACGATAACTTGGCAACGACTTGTTCAATGACTTGACGTTGACGCATTTGGCGACCAAAGTCCCCCCGAGGATCTTCATAACGCATTCGCGTATACTTCAACGCTTCGTCACCGTTTAAGTTAATTTTCCCAACTTCGAAGTGTTTATTACCCACTTTAAAGTCTAAGTCGTTATTAACCGTCACTCCACCAACCGCATCAACGAGTGAGGTGAAACCTTCCATATTGATTTCTGCATAATAGTTGATCGGAATATCAAGGAATTTTTCAACCGTCTTGATGGCCATTTCCGGTCCACCGAATGAATAAGCATGGTTGATTTTATCGTTTGTTCCATGACCGACGATATCCACTTTCGTATCGCGCGGGATGCTGATTAAACGACTTTCATTTTGTGTCGGGTTAAGCGTCATGATCATGATTGAGTCACTCCGTCCGCGCTCGCCTGGTCGTTGATCAACTCCGAGTAACAAAACAGAAACCGGTTTTTGTTTTTCAACGACTTCATCACCGGTATTCTTGACCGGTGATTGAATCTTTTTGACTGTCTGGTCGACCTGGTAATACGTATAACCGATGAATCCTCCAACTCCGACAACCAATACTAAGGCAATCAACAGCATAATTTTTAACGGCGTCCAGCGCTTTTTAACTTTTCTTCTTTTTTTGACACGTTCCACGTTTTCACGTTCCCTTCTATTAAATATTACTTTTCCTATGTAACTTTATCAGTTCTCGTTACTATCGGTCAGATAAAAACGATCTTACAGTCGAGTATACTGAAAATCGACCGTGAATTGTCAAAAACGGGAAAAGATGAAAAAAAGAGTCTACCGATTGGTAAACTCTTTTCATTCCAGAATAAACGTTTTTTTACTTACAGCAACGACTCTGTTGCCGAGACTTTCTCATACATAAAGACTTCGTAGATTTTTTTCTTGAAGTTGTAGTCCATGCTGACAAACATCCGTTTTTTCGGATCCACCGTCTGGAAGACATAAGACTTCATCATGATTGGCTCCCCAAGACCCAACTTGATATCCGCTTTTGAAGCAACCATCGAGTAATCCAAGTTCGACCAATCCATCCACTCGCCAAGTCCTTTGCCCGTCAACACGGAATCGAGCTGTTTTTCTGTCATACCTTCTGTTAACTTCGCACCTTTTGTCAATTGCATCTTACTTTCCCGGACGCCAATTTTTGTTTTCGCTGTCACTTCCAGCACCTTAGAAGTTAATCGGTAAACCGAACTTTTACTTTTCGTTACAAACGATAGAGATGTATAAGTTGGTGCAATCTTCAGTTTCGTGTCATGAAAATCGTAAGAGATGAATTTGCGTCCTTCAGATTTATCCATCAATTCTGCTTTTTTCTTCAGAATCGTCGAACCATCTTTTTTCGTTAGCTGTGTTTTATAACTTTTTCCGTAAAGGACTTGTGCGACCTGTTCCATCGTCATGCCCGTTTTTAACGCTTCGAATTGTGTCGTCGCTTTGATTTCTTCTTTTGTTGCCGCTTGTGCTGTACCTGCGATTAGTGTTGAACCGGCTAGAATGGCTGCGATTGTTAATTTACTGAAGGTTGATGTCATTTGTATTCGCTCTTTTCTGTTTTAGGATTAGTAGAGTTCTTGAGTACTCGAGATGGTTTCCATCCAATCGACACGATAGGTTTTTTTCTTCGGGTCAAATGTCATACTGACTTGTAATCGTTTCTTCGGATGATTCGTTTGGAAAATATAAATCTTCGTCTTTCCTTCTCCTAGACCCATTTTTTTCAGTTCTTTTTTTGAAAAAATATGACTAAAATCTATTGTTGACCATGTCATCCAGTCGCCGAGACCTTTACCTGTCAATATTTTGTCAAGTTGCTGTTCAGTCATTTCGTACTCGACCTGTTTACCTTGCTTAAGTTGTCGATCACTTTGCCGAACATTCATCGGATTTTTTCTACTGAAAGCCAGAGATTTTAACGCCAAACGATAAACCTTATCTTTTGGCTTTGCTGCAAACAAAAGTGTCATATGGCTGGATTCGTTCTTACCAGAGATGAAGTAAAATATATAATCCAAATCCTCCGATGTTTGTTCTTTGGGGGACTTTTCTTTTAAAATCGTCCGTTCCTTTTTTTTCGTCAGATGCTTTTTATATGTCTTTCCATATCGTTGTTTCGCAAACTCGGTAATCGTCATGCCTGTCTTATATTTCGTAAAATCCGTCGTGACTTGTTTCTCCTGTTTGGTTGCCGCCTCGACAGGGCTAATTACTAGAGTTGATGTCATGAGTGACACCAAGACAGTGTATTTCAAAATTCCTTTTAACATGAATGAGTGTTCCTTCCTTACTTCTTCTTAATCGTATGAATCGAATAGGTATTCATCACGTACTGCTTCTTTTGATAATCAAACTTCATCATTACCTCAATCTTTTTTTTCGGATTGGAACTTTTGAACGTATAGATCTTCATTTGACCACGGTATTTGTATTCTTTTCGTTCCTGTTTCGTTTGGACCGATTTGTAGTCCAAAGACCAACGCATTCCTACCTGACCTAAGCCTTTACCGGACAACAGTTCATCGAGTTCCGCTTCCGTCTCATCTCCCCTGATGTAGGTCACGTGTTTAAGCGTCCGGGTGCTTTCCCGTAATCCGCTGTTCGTGTCCGCTGCAAACTGTAAGGTTTTTTGGACCAGGAAATACGTCTTCTGATTCTTTCTCGTGTGAAACTCAAGTGTCATCAGTCTTGGTAATGTCTTCGATCGGTCGTAAAACGAATAGCCCCGTTCACGGTACCCTTTTTCATTCTGCGTCCAATTAGCTTTTTTCTTCAAGACCGTCGCGCCATTCGTCTGTTTCAAATGCTGTTTGTATGAGGCACCGTACATGATTTTGGCGATTTGCGTCACGGTCAGACCAAACTTAAACGACCGGTATTCTTTTAATACGCGCTGTTCTTCCTTCAATGCCGCTTGTCCGTCAAGTGTCCCACTCAAGCACAGGACACCGATGACAAGGACCAGCACCAATTGTTTTAAACACTTCATGATATTCCTACTCTCTTCATTTCAGTAATCGAACAGCCCGATCGGCATCAAGTCGCCCGTATCCATATGACGAATCATATCCTTGGGCACCAAGATCCTGTGCCGACTTCTTAAGGATCGCTTCCACTTCTGACGCTTTAATCGTCGGCTTCAGACTGTAAAGCAGACTCGCGACACCGACGACGTGTGGAGCTGCCATTGAGGTACCGCTCCAGAAGGCAGATACGCCGTCGCTGAGATAACTCGGGATGTCTTGCCCCGGAGCGACCAAATCCAGTCCTTTGCCATAGTTCGAAAACGACGACCGTTTATCGAACCGGTTCGTTGAGCCGATCGAGAACGCATACTGAGAGCGTGCCGGATACGACAACTTACTTTGTCCCTCGTTCCCGGAAGCGACGACGACAAGAACGCCTTTTTTCTTCGCATAGGCAAGTGCATCTTCAATCGCCCGGGACGAGAAGGCACCGCCGATGCTGACATTGATGACTTTGGCCCCTTTTTTGACGCCATGTAAAATCCCTTTCGCGATATCCGAATTCAAGCCGTAGTTGTCTTCCCCGAGGACTTTGATCGGAATGATTGACGCCTTGGCATTGATTCCGGACATCCCGTACGTGTTATTGCTGCTTGCGGCAATGATACCGGCGACGTGCGAGCCGTGTCCGTGGTCATCGATTGCCAGTTGCCGGCGGTTGACGAAATCATATCCGAGATCCATCCGGACACGTCCGGCAAAATCAGCGTACGTCGGATTGATCCCGGTATCGACGACTGCGACGAGTACCGTCGATTGTTTTTTACCGGCGATTTGTTTTTGCATCGCATTGAAGTTAATGTCGGCGCCTTTGACGCCGCCCCGTTGTCCCGTGTTATTCAACGACCACTGATACGACTTGAAGACGTCGCCTCCGAGCCCGTGCATCTGGCTGTCGAGCTCGACATACGCGACACTACTTGCCTTAGCAAGTTGCTGTTTCGCTGCCAATGCCTGCAGGACGGTCCGGTACGTGAATTTCTCCAGTCCAAGACCGGCGTCGATCGTTTCGTGTTTGACGGCTGCCGTCTTCTCGGACAGTTGTTGTTTTTGACTGCTTGACCCTGTCATCTTGACGACGAGGCTGCGTGACTTCGCGACTGTTTTAGATTGACCGATTGACTCCCGAAGCGGTTGTAACCGTTCGAGCTTAAACGGTACGACAAACGACGTATTTTTCTTTCCTTCGATTTCTATGTATTGACGGCCGCTCCAGCTGAGCGGGAAGACCAGTGACTGATCCGTGACTTGATCGTATCGCCCGTAGACGAGTTGTCGTTTGTAGTCGGATTGGGATTCATAGACGGTGACGGCTTCCGTGTCATCGGCGACGAACTTCAAATGTGTTCCGCCTGTCAGGTACGTCTTCGTATCAAAATAAAATAACGCTTTGCCTTGGCTGTTAAACTTTCCTTTGATATAAGCTTTCTTTGTTTTCGTATTTAATGCCGGTAATTTTTGTGCACCAGTTCCTGCTGCCTCTATGTGTGTCGGGATGATTGTCCCGAGGAGACCTACTAATGTCAGTCCTGCCATCCATTTTTTCATTTGCCCGCTCCTTCATCCATCTTTTGACCTATACCACCAGTATAATGGAAAATTTTATGTGAATCACCTGATTTTCACTTTTTCGTTAGGTTTTTTCTGAATTTTAAATGCGAAACATAAAAAAATGAACCCAGCGTCAACTGGATTCACTTTCCGCTTCATTTAATATAACTGATTGCCTGGTCCGCATTCAGACGTCCGGAACCATAAGCCGTATCATATCCTTTTGAACCCAGGTCTTTCGCTGATTTCTTGAGGATACTCTCGACATCCGCTGCCTTGATGCTCGGCTTGAGACTGTACAAGACGCTAGCGACCGCCGTGACGTGCGGCGCTGCCATTGACGTCCCGCTCGCAAAAGCCAATTCTCCGTCTGCAAGATAACTCGGGATTGAAACGCCGGGTGCGACGAGATCAAGTCCCGTTCCGTAATTCGAGAACGATGCCCGTTTATCGGTCCGGCCGGTCGCACCGACCGAGAGCACATATTTCGAACGTGCCGGATACGACAATGTCTTTTGACCGGCATTACCGGAGGCAGCGACGATCAACACATTTTTACTTTTCGCATAAGAGAGTGCCGACTCAACCGCCTTGGAGGAGGTATCGCCACCTAGACTGAGATTGATGACTTTGGCACCTTTTTTGACGGCATGATTGATACCGCTGACGAGGTCCGATATATAACCCGCTCCGTTCTCATCCAAGACTTTGATTGGAATGATCGAGGCTTTTGCGTTAATTCCGGTCATTCCGTACGTATTATCACTGCCGGCCGCAATAATACCGGCGACATGCGAACCGTGCCCGTAATCATCCCAGGCCGTTTTCGAACGATTGACGAAATCGTAGCCGAGATCCATCCGGACTTTCCCGGCGAAATCCGCATAACTCGGATTGATCCCGGAATCGATGACAGCGACGAGTGTCGTTGACTGTTTCTTCTTCGCAATCCGTTTTTGCATCGCCGTCAGACCGATATCCGCTCCTTTTAACCCTTTTTTCTGCCCAGTGTTCAGCAGGGACCATTGGTGTTTCTTAAAAGCATCGGCTCCGAACGCTTGAATTGGTGTATCGTATTCAACGTATGCCGTCGCACTCGACTGCTCAAACTTCTGTTTCGCGGCTTTCGCTTCTGCCGCCGAACGATACGTCAATTTCTCAAGACGTAATTCCGGCGCAACCGATTGGACTGCCTTCGCCCCGAGACTGCTGCTGCGAACCATACCCGTTTTTGTTTTTACGATGAGGGACGTTGCTGGACTGACCTGTGATTTGACGGAAGAACTGCTCGTCGCATCAATCGGTTCGTAGCGCGAGACACTGAACGGGACGGAGTATGTATCGCCCGGATACCCTTCTAATACCAAATACTGTCGTCCGCTCCAACTGAGCGGGAAATACATCGTCTCATCATTACGCTGGAAATAACGATTGTAGACACGTCCGGCATCAACATCCGCCTTACTCGTAAAGATCGTGCCGTAGATGTCCCAATCGAGATCAAACTCAAGATGCGTTCCGTCCTGTACGAAGTCTTTCGCATCCATGTACCAGATGTCGAATCCGTCTTCATCGAAACGTCCCTTCATCGGCGCTCCAACATAATTACCGTGAAATGTCGGCAATGCTTTCGCTCGATTGATTTGTTTGGTGCTGACTGTTTTTTGTTTTGCACTGACCGTTTTTTGCTCAGCTACAGCTTCCCCGTTCATGCTGAATCCGATAAATAAACTGGCTGCGAGACTTCCTGCAACGATTTTCCTCATTTCTTCACCCTCCAATTGTCTTAGGCCCTTACACCTATATACCCGTAAATTTTGGAATAATGTGGAATATTTAAAATCATTTACCTAATTCCTTTATTTTCGGAATAAAAATATCCACCACCTCAAAAGGTGATGGATATTTGTTTTACTTCACGATGACTTTGAATGTCTTAACGACCTTATAATTTCCAACAGTCGTATAGGTAACGCGAATTGATGTTGTTCCTTTAGTGACTGCTTTAACTTGTCCTTTTGTGTTCACCGTCGCGATTTTTTTATTGAGCGAAGCATAGCTGACAGATTTGATTTTATCGGTTGCTGACGCATAACCGATTGTCGTTGTTTGACCTTTTTTCAATGTTTTTTGCGTAGCTTTTAGCTTCACTTCATTGACTTTCGTTTCGATCGGTAATGTAGTCGTCAGGACGAAACCGTCTTTTAACGTCACGGTTGTCGTCACAGTCGTTTTGCCTGATGCTTTACCCACGAGACGTCCCGTAGTATCCACTGTTGCTTTTGACGTGTCCGCTACTTGATAACGAATCGATGATACAGCTGATGACGTATTCAAGACTTTTGTTTTCAGGTTGATACCTTTTCCTTGGTAGACACTTGCTTTCTCGATTGTTGCCGTCGGTGCTTTTGTTGTTTGTGGAACGAAGACACCAAGGTATCCATTTACTTCTGCCGTTCTCATCCCTTTAACCGGAACTGTCAGGATTCCATTTTTGTCTGTGACAAGTTTCGTTTGGGTTACACCACTCGCATCGACAAAGACTTGGTTCGTATGTTGTTTTCCCATATCGACTTTGATTGTCGTGTTAAGTGTTGATTTCTTCCCGATGACTGTCGCAACACCCGTGTTACGGTCTTTACCGAGTCGGACGCTTGAAATCAAATGACTGCCGGCGACTTTTGAAGTGTTCGTTGTATGATATGCCACTTTTTGAGCACCGTATGCATATTGTTTACGGACTTTCAGTAAGTTCGTGATTTCGTCATAGTATGGCGTTTGCTTAGACATATATGAAGCATCCGTCTGATACAAGTCACCGTAGTAAACAGTCGGGACCGTATCTTTGTTCGTCAGCAAGAACGCATATTGTGAGACGACGTTATCCACTGAATACTTTTTCTTTGTGCTTGCGAGTTCTGCATTGTAGATTGCGAGTGCTTTCTTTTCTGTATCTTTATCGTACATTTTTTCAAACGATTTCGGCTCTTCGCCTGCTTTGTACTGAATACCTGTTTTGATGCCGTACAGATCGAGCATGATCTGGTTGACGCGGTTCTTCTCTTGATCGTGGTTATTAACGAATGACCAGTTAGCTGATACATCTGTTGCACCAGTCGCTGAACGATCAACAGTTGAACCTGTCACGATGGCACTTAAGGGACGTTTTGACGCTTCATTTCCAAGGGCATTCCGCATCGTGAAGTAAAGTGGTGAGTCCATGATCAGCTGCTCATCGTTATTTGCCTTCATGTATGCTTTTTGCTCTGACTTATAGCTCTCGATGTAGCTTAAATGCTCTTTTTTACCAAAGTGTTCTTTTGCGACTTCTGCTTCCGCTTTTAAAATCGCCGTATCGTAGTGTGACGCTGCATCGATCCGGAAGCCGTCGAACTTGTATGTTTCAAGCATCCACTTCATCCAGTTCTTTTGTTCTTTGATGACTTCTGTGTTCGAGTTGGCTAAGTCTACGCCAAGTAAGAACTCATCGTTATTCGTCATCGTCTTGTTATAGGCTTGAAGCGGGAATCCTGTTTCATCTACGAAGAGGAACTGATCTTCGATATCGATGCCCGAGTTATCGTTTTGATACGAACGTTCTTCTGTTCCGTATCCGTAAGTTGCTTGTGTCTTCATGTATTCTTCCGTCAACTTCGCAATCGTTCCATTGTCCGCTGACGCGAGGAGTGCTTCTTTTGTCTCGAAACCATTTTCTTTCATATAAGCAAGGTAACCCGGATCCTTCGCGTATTGCGATAACATCGGTTTCCAGTTCTGCGGCGAAACTTCATACCAACCGTCAGCCGCGAGATAAGTATCGACGACATTCAAGTTTTGAGTTTTAGACGCTTCAATCAACCATTCAGGTAAATAGTTTTTCTCATTCTCCGGTCCAAAGTAACGGTACGGTTTACCGTCTTTGTCCGTCATGACACGTCCTGTACCTTGACCTTGAAGCGATGTTCCGTTTAAGAAGGTTTTGTTCCACTCTTTGAGGTACCCGTATTTCACTTGTCCCTGTCCGCCACCTTTTGTATAGGCGAGGTAAGGTGTCGCGAGCGTTTTTGTTGTCTGTCCGCCCGTGTATGGATTCGTGAATAACTCACCTGAGCTTGTCGCACGACGTACGAAAACAGCTTCCCGCTTGTTTAATCCAAGCATCTGGTTTGGAACCAAGTCCATTTGAACTTTGATGTTGTCATCATGCAACATGTCGACCATCATCTCGAGATGACTGGCTTTACCGTATTTCGTCGCCGTTGTCCCGCCTGGTCCTTGTGGGAATTCACCTAAGTCATACCGATCGGCAATAGCATACCCTTCCATGTAACGCGCCATATCAAACGAACGATACGCAGGCGGCATCCATACATCTGTTACTCCCCATGAGTTTAACAGGTCACCTTTTTTAGCAAGAGTCCGGTACATATTGCTGTCATATGGTTGGTAGAGGCTGAAGCTCTGGAAGATGACATGGTTATCCAATTTCTCACCTGACGTATAAGCTGCTGCTTGTTTTGGTGCTACACCGAAGCTACTTGTTGCTACGAGGGTAGCAAGCAGTCCAGCCGATACTTTTTTGGTATTCTTCATCAATATAAGTCTCCTTTACTATCTGTATTTAATTGATTATTTTTTCCTTTAATTACTAAACAACATCACATAATTTAACATCTTTCTTTCAAGATAACACCTTCTATTTTTCAAAAAAAGTCAATAGATTTAACAAAATGCAATCGATTGCACTAATTGTCATAAAAAAGAACACCTTCCATCCATTTCCGGACGAAAGGTGTTCGAGGGAATTAGTTTAATCCGAGAAGAACTGCTTTCTCGTAACCGCCAGTCAAGACTGAGTTGTCGTATGACTGAAGATCTTTGTTGACGACAATGACGTTCGACAACGTTTTGAGTGTACCAGCCGGGACTTTGATTTTAACGATATCAAGTCCGTTCGATACGATGTCATCTGAGTCAGCAAGCGAGATACTTGTTCCGACCGGAAGTGATTTTCCGTTCAGGATGTAGTTCGCTGTGCTTGTCGCATCGTACATACCAGAGTATTGAACGCCCTCTGTGAACTTGATGCGGATGACGTCTTTCTCGTTTTTCTCGTTCGCTGATACTTTAACGATTTCGAACGGCGTCAAGACTGGTTTAACAGGCGTTTTCATGAGTTTGAAGTCATGTGTCGCTGTTGCAACCGTGTTACCAACATCATCAGACAATGATTTGACGACGACTTTCCAGTCTTCGCCGTACCCTTCCATGTCGACGAGTTTTTGCAGGCTCTCGTTTGCTTTGACTTGGAAGTTTTTGTCCGTTGTATCCGTGTACTTGACGACAGATCCGTCGATTGTAACGATTTTTCCATCTTTGTTCTTACCGATGAATTCAACTGTCGTTTTCGGGGGCAAGACGATACCGTCCGCATTGATGAGTGGCGTGTTGTACTCATCGAGGTCACGGATTTTCACCGGCTCACTCATCATGACAACGAAGTCGTTTGTCATTGGTACGCGGTCGATCGTGTTGATTTCAGCACTCTTCAGGTCCGGCGTGTTGAGCGGCGATCCTTCATAGCTGAGGTCAAGGATTAACGCATCGTTCTTCTCACCGTTCGCTTCGGCCTGGATAGCACCTTTGTCGAGCGTGATGCGGAACTTATCGTTGTAGTAGTTTTCTTTCGTGTTGACTGTATCGTAGATTTCCGTCCAGTCTTTCATCAACTCGATGACAGCTTCGCCCGTCTCTTTGTTATAAGACGTGACATTGACATACTTGCTGAAGTCTTCGTATTTCTTCGTGTTCGAGTTGTAACGCTCAAACTTCAGTTCGTTATCAAGCAATGCAAGGATATTCGCATTTTTGAGGCCTTTGCTGAACATCACGCGGAATTGCTCAGGTGACTCAACAACGACGCCAGCTGTCGGTTTGACTGTGTCAGCCGCAACCGTGAAGTCGAGGTTTTGTGTCGTTCCAATGTTGCTTTCATCTGAAAGTGCTGCGAAGTCCATTGTATCCCAGACTTGAAGCGAGTGTTTACCTGCAGCGAAGTAACCTTCTTTGACACCTGGATAGTTGTCATCGAGCATGATACGGACTGTATCGCGGCGATCGACACCTGTTTTGTTGTCAAATCCGTAATGCGTGACTTTGAAGTACTTCTCTCCGTATTGACCGTCGATTTTGAATTTCGCAGAATCGACCGCTTCAGAGAATTTCACTTCGAGTTGGTTCAGACCGACTGCTTTAACAGATGTTACTTCAGCAGGACGGGCATCCGTCAACTTGAAGCTTGCTTTTGATTTCACTTCTGTATCCGTGCTGCTCGTGATTTTAGCGACGAGCTTAACGACTGCGTTGTCTTGGAGTGGTGTTTCTTTGTCCAAGATCAATTCGAATGCTTTTGGATTCGAAGGAATCGCTTTAACACCGATGACGCGTTTCATGCCGTCAAACTGTTCGATCTGGATGTTGTCGTTTGCGAGGTAATCTTCTTCGTGAAGACCTTGCATGACTTTATCAAGTCCGAATGATTTGAGTAAGAGTTCACGTGAGACTGCTTTATCGAGGAAGACCGTCACGCGATCTGCTTGGTTCGATTCAGCTGCGAGCACGTTAATCATCTCGATCGGAGCCGGAGTCACAGCGATTGTGCTGAACTTGACTTTCGTCTCTCCTGAAATCTTACCGATGAGGTTTTTGTAATCGCCTGCTGCCGTTTCGATGATTTCTGCACGGATCATAGCTTCGAGGTCTGTGTTGCTGAACTCTGAAGTGAGGATGACCGTTGCTTTTCCGTCTTGAATTGTCACGCGGTCTTTTGCAAGGGCACCGAATGATGTTGATAATTTCAAGACGATATCGTCTGCATTTTTGTCGACTTCACCCGTTGCTTTGTCCTTGAGTAAGAACGTCACTTCTGTGTTGTCAGCTCCGTTTGCGACGATTGTCGATGCTTTTGGTGAAACTTCCAGCATCCAGAGGTTTTCAACGCCTTGTGTCATGAAGCTGATTGAACCGAGGTCACGAGCGACGCCGCCGATCATGATACCTTTCGCTTCCACTGTGTAGTCTTTATCGTACTCAAGACCTGACACGTCGAGGAGTGCTGATTTTTTGTCCGGGCTGAGGGTAACAGCTGTAACTGTTCCGCCTGCGATTTTGAAGTTTTCGACTGATGCGCTGTCAACGGCGCGTGAGAATGAAACTTCGACTTTTTTGTTGCCGATTGCTTTTGCTGATGTCAGCATCGTGTTCGCTACTGTGAAGTCCATTGCTGCTGATTTCACATCGCCGACTTTGACAACATAGCTGTGTGTGCCTTCAGGGATTCCGCCTTTCGAAGCCATGAATTTCCCGTTCGAAAGCGATCCTTTGACGACGATCGGTGCTTTTGACATATCTTTACCCGGGTAGATTAAGAGTTCTGCCATTGCGCCTGCCGCTGCGTACATGACGTCCGCTTTAACAGAAAGTGTCTGATCGTCGACGCTTCCCATGACGTTCATGATGTTCGCTGCTTTGACTTCATATTTGATTGAACCTGTCATGACAGAGTTCGCACCTTTGTATGAATAAGCAAGTTTATATTTGCCGGCTTTTGAAGTATCCGGTGTTTTCAGGTTAAATTTGCTGATCGGACGTTTGACGATGATACCCGATTTATAACGAATGCTGATTGTGCTTGGAAGAACAACTTTCCCTCCGACTGCAACTGGTTCGAGGACTGGTTCGAGGACATCAACCGGATAGTTCTGAAGTTCTACTTTGAGGACTGCTTTTTTAGAAGTACCGGCAACTGTGCCGTACAAGACTTGGAACTTGTTGATGTATTTCTTCTCAAACTTCACGGTACCGTTCCACTTCACTGAACGCATTTCGTACTTGCCGTTTGTGAGCTTGACTTTGACCTTTTTAGGCAATGTCAATTTCTTAACAGCGTACTTGTCACCGCCTGCATGTTTCATCAAAATTGGAGCGATGTATTTAACAGAGACCTTCGAAGCCGCGTCAGCAGCAACCGGTGCGACGACAGATGCAGTGACTGCGAGTGCAGCTGCAGCAGCGTACAATTTGTTTGATTTTTTCGTGTAAGCCATGTTTACAATTCCTCCTCTTGTCTTTCAAAACTAAATGCGACAATCCCAACCAGATAACCTACACTTAAAGTAAATATTTACAAATATTTTACTTTAATCCATTCAACAAAGTCCCTGCCTTCTTCGGAGGAATACGTTCTGTTTCACACGCCGATCCATCGCCTATTCAGTAGACGATCGTCAGTGATCCATTATGTATCCAGTTTGGGATGAACAGGAACATGCTGTCGAACGCCTTACAGGTAAGGCATCCGGTATGTCGTAGGTTCGTACCAAGCCTCACTTTGAAATCAGTGAATCACTCAGCTACAGCTCAAATATACAAAATTCAGAAACTAACGACAATAGGTTTTTTGTAAAAATTAGGTGAATAGTAGTAACTAGTAAAATATATTTATAGGTCGTATATGGAAATTGAAAAACTGGTCATACCTTTTTAAGAAAACGCTTACATTTATACCGAATTTCACACTGATTAATGTTTTTCTGAAATATAATGAAGCCGTCACGGATTGTTCGTGACGGCTTCAAAAATTAAGAAAGGCTTCGATTGGCTTGCTCCACGGCTTCTAAAAACGTTTCCCGCTGAAACCGGTGATCCGCGTCCGCCGTCAGTTCGATCATGTCCCCGAGGCGACGCAATTGAATCGGCAGCCCCCGCCCGATCCATTCGAGCTGCTGTTGAAGATGGCGTCGCGCCCGGTCGACCGTATGTCGTTCTGCTGCCGTGAACTGCCGTAAGTATTGCAGGACATAACCGAGTCCGAATTCAATCGGAATCCGTAGTTCGGCCCCTTTGTCCTTGATCCGGATCAGACCCGCTCCGTAATGAATCGCCCGTTCCCACTCCTCACTGATTCGTTCGTACCAGTTTCCGTTTGTCAGACAATGTGTTTCCAGTGCGCCTTTCGGACCACTCGGCATGACGCTGAAATAATCGATTTTCATCCTTCTTCTCCTTTGCCATAAAAAATAGGATGAATCCTTGATGGACTCACCCTATATGACAGGTCAGGAAGTTGGATTGTTCGAAAATGTTTTACTCGGTCGACCGATTCCTTCATATTGGACATCACCCGGCTCATCAACGAATGCCCAACAGTTACGTCCGTCAATCAAACGGGCGGTCTTCATGTTCGCTTTCAGTTGTTTTGGCGTGACATGCTTGATGTCGTCCCACTCCGTCATGATGACAGCGACTTCTGCCCCTTTAACGGCCTCTTCGATCGTATTTTTTTGATCGAGCAACGTTTTGGCTGCAGGATCGTATCCGGTGACGATGACACCCATTTTCGTCAGACGCTCTGCCAGACGTAATGCCGGAGCATCACGTAAATCATCCGTTCCCGGCTTAAACGAGAGGCCTAACAAAGCAATCCGGAGACCGGGTCGTGGATCGATTTTTTGAAGAACATACTCGAGCTGCGCTTCATTCGTCCGGTCCGCTGCCTCAATGACATGAAGGTGTTCACCTTGTCTTTGAGCTAACGTCGTCAAAGCGGCAATATCTTTCGGAAAGCATGAGCCGCCGTAACCGGCACCCGCTTTTAAGAACGCCGGACCGATACGTGGATCTAGACCAATCCCATGGGCTACATCTTCGACATCCGCTCCGACGATATCCGCCAGCCGTGCAATTTCATTGATAAAACTAATTTTGACAGCCAAAAAGCTGTTTGCGGCATACTTCGTCAGCTCGGCCGTCGTCGGATCGACATGAACGATTGGTGCATTCGCTTTAAATAAGTCAGCCAGACTCTCCGCCAATCCTTGATCGTGCGTCCCGATAACAACCCGGTGCGGATTACGCATATCCCGGATCGCTGTCCCTTCTCGAAGAAATTCCGGTACCATTGCAAAGCGTAACGATGGATACATTTCCTGGAGGGATTCCGTCGTTCCCGGTGGAATCGTCGATTTCAAAACGATCGCAGCATCCGGTTGAATGGAATGAATCAATTTAACGACTGCCTGCACTGCCGACAAATCACAACTTCCGTCTGCCCGTTCCGGTGTTCCGACTGCCACCAAATACAGGTCGGATAGCGGATAGTCGGTCGTAAAGGTCAAACGACTTTGATTTTTTTGTAAGGCCTCTTCAATTCCTTCTTCCGTAATCGGTGCAATCCCCTGCGCTAATTGTTCCATCCGCTCTTTATTTAAATCGACACACACTACATCGTGTTTGGCATCGGCTAGTCCAATCGCGGTCACAAGACCAACATATCCCGTCCCAATTACCGTCACTTGCATCTCATCACATCCTTCATCAGTTTCCCTGTCTTCACTATACGGGAGCGAAAGTGATTTGTGCATCGAAAAAGCTTTTCGAATACGCTATACTGAATACGGGAATGGGAGGAATGCTCGTGGCGATTATCATCTTTTGCCTCGTATGTCTCTTCGCATATCGTATCCGCAAGCTTCCCGAAGCGATTCGGACGATCTTACTCATCCTCGGTTTACTCAGTGGATGGTTCGCGCTGTTTGAGATCATCAGTTATTTAGAAGCAAACCCTTACCTGGCCGCGATCCCGATTGCACTCGGGCTCGGTTACTGGTTTTGGCGCCGCAAGAAAAAACGGACGACCGGTTCTGCCTCAAATTGAGGTCGAGCGGTGTCCGCCTATCGATCACACAAGACCAGTCCGATCAACGGAACTGGTTTTTTTGTCGTTACAGGACGGCCGGTGGTCCAAATTTTCCGTCATGGTAATCGCGGTATGCCTGACGGATATCGTCTTCCGTGTTCATGACGAACGGTCCGTAGGCAATCGTCTCCTCCCGGATCGGTTGGCCGGAGTAAATCAGGACCTTTGTCCGGCTGACCGCCGTCAGCGCAAGTGAACTGTCCCCTGCTGCCTGTTCGTCAAACGTCAATGTCGCGGCCATCGTCTTCGAAAGTCGCGTTTGGCTTGTTCCGACCTCCAGTTCGCCGGCTAAGACATACAAAAAGGCATTATGGTTCGTCGGTAAGAGGTGCTGATACGTCGCACCCGGCGCCAAGAAAACCTCACTCATCGTGATCGGGACAAGACTGTCGAGCGGTCCCGTCACGCCGGCAATCTCACCGGAATAAACGCGGACGTGTCCGCCGTCAAACGTCACGACCGGAGCTTGTTCAAGAAATACGTTTTGATACGATGTCGTCGTCTCTTTCAAACGTTTCGGCAGATTAAGCCACAGTTGCAACGTATGAATCAAATCATCATCGACCGCTTCTTCGGCATGTCGTGCCGCCCAGCCGGCATTCATGTACTGGATGTCTCCGGCGTCAAGAATGGAATGCCCGCCATGATTATCGATATGTTCGAGCCGACCGTCGATGACATACGTGATTGTCTGAAAGCCGCGGTGCGGATGTTCGGAAAATGTCCCGCGTTTGAACCAGTCCTCCGCCATCAGGATAAACGGATCAAACTCGTCTTTGCGGTCCGGTGACAGCACCCAGCCTTGCTGGACATGGGGATAACCGTTTTGTTGATACGTCACTTGCCAATGGTTCTTCACATCACGTTCAAACATTTTTCCAACTCCTTTGTTCATTGTATTTTCATTGTCGCACAACCGAGTCCGGAAGCCGTATTCGTTTGCTCGTCAAAGGATTTTTGCGCACAAAAAAACGATTCCGGTTGACGGAATCGTTCAGCACTTCCATTACAGACGTGACGCCTTTTGTTCGAGGGCAGCAATCTTCTCTTCGATTTCTAGCAATTTCAGTTCATGTTCGAGTTCGAGGCGACGTTTTTTACGTTTCAGTTGGCTCAGTTCTTCTGCAACTGACTCTGGTGAAGCTTCCGGGCGCGGTGGTGCCGACTGATCCATTGACTGACGGAGCGGATCAAACAAGTTCGACTTGGCAAACTTCGCCGCTTCCGGACCAAACAGGTCGTTGATGATCGGCAGGACCTTGTTCATCGCGTTCCCCGGAATCTGTGATTTCTCATCGACCAGACGTTTAAGTGCCAGCTCGTCGACCAAATACCCTTTACCGTCTTGTTCTGCATGTAACTCGCCTGTGCGGATCCAGCGGCGGACCGTCTCTTCCGATACACGTAACAATTCACTGATCTGTTTTGTCGTTAACATCGTAATCCCTCTTTCCTATTCATTTGATACCTTTAATATACACACGTGTGTGCGTGTGTGTCAATCAATACACACATCAAAAAACCCTCCGAACCAATGTGGTCCAGAGGGCTTTTACTTCTCTTATCCTGCGCGTCGTAACAATAACCAGAGTCCGACGACTGCCAGTCCTGCTCCTGTCGCTGCGTACGGGAACGGTTTCTCTTCCCCTGCTTGCGGGAGTCTTTCACCGGACATATTGCTTGTACTTGTATCCGGATTGTCTGCTTTGACTTCCGTAACCGGTGCTTGCGCCGGTGTAGTCGATGTCTTCGTCGGTTGCGGTGTTGGTTTCGGTTCAACGACCGGTTTCGCCTTCTTGATTTCAGCAAGCAGGAAATACCCCATCGTCTCATCCGTCAACGTGACCGAATCCGTCGTTGCTTTTCGTTTGAACAGTTTGAGGAATTCATCGTATCCCGGGAATTCTTCTTCGTCTTCATCCGCCATGCCGACAGCAAGTGCTTCCGCTCCAGCTTTCGTCAATTCGAATGAATCCATCATCTCATCGAGCGAAACGTGGTGCATCGCTTCGACTGTGTAGCCAGCGGCGACTTCCGTCTTCACCGTGTACGTCCCCGGTGTCAACTCGATCGACAAGGCATCGTCTTTTCCGACTTCTTCCTTATAGACGTTTTTCCCCGTGATGGCATCCGTTATCGTATATGTCGCGGGAATCGTCTGCTCCGTATAACCCGGAATCTGATCGTTATTTACATCGAGGAAGTTCGTTACGATCAGAAGATTCGCCATGTCCATTTCTTCTTCATCGAGACCGTAGAGGCCGGCATCGACTTGAACGATGTCCCCTGCCTGTAGTTTCACTTTCGCCAAGTCATCTTCGTCAAGATCCGAATCGAGCGTCGGGTCCGTTCCTTCGTGTTGAGGAGATGTGTAGTAGTAACCGATGTCCATGCCGTACACTTCAATGTAATACGTGCCTGGTTTGATGTCCTTGAACGTATACAGTCCGTCTTTCGTGTAAACTTCCTCAACGACATCATAGTTTTTATTTAAGAGGTACACCGGGACGTCACTGATCCGTGTTTCTTTTTCCTGACGGATCCCGTCTTCATTTTCGTCAAACCAGATGATTCCGTTGATGATTCCCGTCGTCGCCTTTACCGGCTCTTCCTTGACGGGTTCTGTTTCCGACTTCGGCTCTTCTTTTACCGGTTCTTCTTTCACAGGCTCTTCTTTGATTGGTTCTTCTTTAACTGGTTCTTCCGTCGCCGGCTCTTCCGGTGTCGGTTGTTCTTCCGGTGTTGGTTCTGTCGTCACGGGTTCTTCCTGTGTCGGATCCGCTTTGACTTCACGGCCGAATTGAATCAAAATCGTCTTCGCCTGATCCGTCGATGTGACTTTCACGACAGGTGCCGTTTCCGCTGTAAACGTGACGGTCGGGGTTTTCGCGATATCAATCGCTTGTCCCGTCAATCCACCTTCAAAGACCAATTCTGTTTCAGATTCAAGATTCACGGTCCCTTCTCCCGTGAACGTCAGCGTATACGGATTCGTTCCCGTTCCGGTGACATCCCATGAAGAAATCGTTTCTGCCTGAGCTGGTGTGATGATACCAAAGACAAGCAGACACGCTGCTATGTACATTCCAATTTTTCGCATTATGTTTGTTTTCGCTCCATTCTAAAATATGTGTTACCTAGATTTTAAACAATAAAGGGAAAATAAACCACCTGATTTTCGAAATTCGTCCAAGAAAAAGACGACTGTTCCTCAAAAAGGATTAGTCGTCATACAATCACACGAGTGAATCACAAGATTTTGCACACGCTTCACAGGCTGCAGCACACTTTTGACAGTGGTCATGATCATGTTTCGAGCATTCTTCGGCACAGGCTAAACAGATTTCCTTACAGGCCGTTGCAAGCACGGCGACGTTTGGACTGTTTCGGACGATTGCCTGACTGAGTAGGCTGCAAATGTCGGCGCAGTCCCGGTCAAGACGGATACAATCCGTCATATGAGTAACGTGGGATTCATTCAGACAGGCGTCAAAACAAGTGTTACAAGCGACGATACAGGCTTCGAGTGTCTTTAAAGCTTCCTGGTGTGCTTCATGCATATTGTGGTTCCCCCTTTGAAGTGATAACTAAGTAAACGATATTATTCTTCTTCCCCTGTTACCCTCTCTTAAAAACAAAAAAGAACCATACGATAACCGGGGAACAACTGGTTATCGTATGGTTCTTTTCCATTAACGGACGACTTCAAGCGGAATTTCGATTCCACGTCCGGCGCCGGCATCGATGATCAGGACCGGCAAGCGGTTTTCATCGAAGACTTCTTTTTCAATCGTCGTATCTGACGTGTACGTTCTGATTTCCCCCATCTTTTTCGCCGTAAACGAAACGAAGGGGAACGGAATCGACTGATTGGCGACATCCAGTCGAATATCGACCTGTTGGTCATCAAGCCGGATGTCGTTTGCTGTCCGAATCGTCAGACGCATTCGGTCGTTATCCGTTGCTGAAATCTGAGCCGAGATGTTTTCCGTTTGTCCGGCACGCGTGACAGGATCGATGATGACCGTCGGGGAAGCGGTCTCCACCTCGTCAGCACGCTGACAACCGGGAATGACAAGCAGCGAGATTGCCAAAGGAATCAGCAAACGCTTCATCACGGATTCACTTGATTGCGAAAGTCAGTTCAGCAGTACAGGCGACTTCCCCATCGACTGTTGCTGTGGCACGCCCTTTACCGATCGGTCCACGCAGTTTCGTCAGTTCGACTTCCAGTCGGAGCTGGTCACCGGGAACGACCTGACGCTTGAAACGACAATTCTCGATTCCGGCAAAAAAGGCCAGTTTGCCTTGGTTTTGTTCCATCTTCAGAACAGCAAAGGCACCAACTTGCGCCAACGCCTCGACAATCAATACACCGGGCATGACGTTGTAATCCGGGAAATGGCCGTTGAAAAATTCTTCATTTGCCGTGACATTTTTGATTCCGACAGCCCGCTTTCCTTCCTCGACTTCGAGAATCCGGTCGACGAGCAAAAAAGGATAACGGTGTGGAATGACTTCCTTGATTTGTTCAATCGTATACATATAGCGCAGCTCCAATCACTGGTTAATTTAAGATTGTGTCCAAAAATCGGTGATGCGGGTCCAAGTGTCGAGCTTGAGGACATCCATCGCTTCGCCACCACCAAGTGTCGCATATCCAACCATTGCGCCGATCACTAACGCAACGACAATAAGAAGAACAATGATCAACAAACGAACAATAATCGGAACGCGACGTGAAGAATACTGACGTAATTTTTTACGTTGCTTCGGTTCCTGTTCTTGCGGCTGTTCGTTCTTGACCTGTTGATTACGTTTCAGACGTTCACGGGTCGGTTGGTCCGTTCCGGCTTGATTTTGTACCATCTTGATCACCTTTCATTGGTTCAGTCTAAAGAACAGTATAGCATATTAGTACCTGGTATTAAATAGTTGCAGTTCAGCTACAAAACGGTTCTTTTTTTAAGTGTAACATGCACAAACCGTGAACTTGTAAAAAAAGTTTTACATTTCGTATATATAGAAGAAACAGAACAAATCGGCCCTTTTTTAAAAATCTTTTTCGTTTTTTCAATCCAATTTAAATCCGGGTGCGTATGCTGTTCAGAACGATACAGACAACAACTACCAGATACAAAGTAGATAACACCCAAATTTGAGAGGATGAGACAAGATGAAAAACACGAAAAAATTCGCAGCAACAGCAATGGCAGCAGCACTCGTATTACCAGGAACGGCAGCATTCGCTTCCGGTGGCGGAGACGACATGAAACATGAGGAGAGCGCGAAGAACGTCACGGTCAAAACAAAAGCCGCTGACCTCCGTGCAACACTCGATCAGTTACTCTCTGAGCACTTCGTGCTTGCCGTCATGGACATGAAAAAACAATATGACGGATCAAAAGACGCGAAATATTATGAAGCAGCACTTAAACAG
>Ga0308171_1000978_pt1 | contig 45498 bp, 42 predicted proteins | sample PhyGR1_FD_202135 | JGI IMG/M metagenome (GOLD analysis project Ga0308171, IMG submission 202135) | Phyllosphere microbial communities from UC Gill Tract Community Farm, Albany, California, United States - DLSLSG.R1 | ecosystem: Host-associated > Plants > Phyllosphere > Unclassified | place: USA... | reverse complement strand
CTGCAGCGCTGCTTTATCACCATGGGAAAATCAAAAAAATCCTTGTAAGCGGCGAAAAAAGTAAAGGATATGATGAGCCTGCCGCCATGAAAAATTACCTGATTTATCAGGAAGGAGTTCCGGATGATATTATTATTGAAGATCCGAAAGGTTTTAATACCTATAGAAGTATTTTACGTTGTAAACATGTTTACAAAAAAGATAATGTGATTATTGTCTCGCAGGGTTTTCATAACCTTCGAGCATTGCTTTTTGCAAGGAACAATAGTATGAATGCGTTGGGATTTGATGCACAGGATGTGACAAAACCTGAAAGTTATTACAGAAATCAGTTCAGAGAGATTCTTGCAAGGACGGTGGCTGTAGTATATTTCGCATTAGGAATTTCGCCGGATTAGTCGATATTTCCTTTCATTATAAACACATACTCTACTTAAACTATATGACCATCCAAAACTTTTACACCATTGAGATCGCCGACAAACCAGGCTGGGATCGGACGATTAAAAATATATTTCATTAACTGTTTTCCGACCTGAATATAAAGACCGTCTTCATTTTCGGACTCGATTGCATCATAATTTTCCCAAAATTTTTTCCATTGGTCATTCATTGTATAGTTTTGTTTAGAAAGGATAACCGAACGCAATATTCAAAGTAGGCTTAAACGGCTGGAAATCTTTTACTCTCCATCTGTCGCCTTCCGGTCGGTTAGGATCATACATTTTATAAGCCAAATCTACTCTTAATGTAATATAAGCAACGTTTACTCTAAGTCCGAAACCACTGCCGACACCCATTTGACTGAGGAATTTATTAAACTTGAATTCGTCGCCATAACCAGTATTATAATTAAGAACACTCCATGTATTACCAATATCGGTAAAAAGTGCTCCTTCATACATATCATTAAATGGAACTCTGAATTCGATATTTGTTGTTAATTTTAAATTATCCGTCATATATGTACGAACTCTTTGATCTACCTGAGAATCTGCAGGTCCGAGACCTCCGAAAGCGACCCAGGCTCTAATGTCATTAGCTCCACCATTGAAATAAGATCTGATAACCGGCATGTTTGATGAATTACCGTAAGGAACACCAAGACCTAAAAACTGGCGAAAAACCAATGTATTATTTCCGAATTTATAATATTTTCTTACATCAAAATCAAACTTTACAAACTGTGCGTAAGGAATTCCAAAAATTGTCCTTTCCGGACTTGTTACGATTCCACCGTCATTTCTTTTCTGGTTAAAAATACTGAAAATATTACCTGCCAATTCCACCTTTCCGTTAAAATAAAAAGCATTCGGATAGTCTTTTTTACCAATTTCATTGTAGATAAAATTGTAGATCATAGAAGAAATTAAAACATCCTGAGTCTGTCTGTCTTTATTAATCAATGTTCCTCTAAATGCTGTGTAAAGATCTAACCCATTCTGATCTAAACTTCCCTGATAAGCAAGATCCTGAGTGATTTTCTGAGAAACCTCATCAATGGTCAATTGTCCGGCAGTAAATTGCTGAGCTATAGCTGGGTTAGTTAAGAAATAATTGTCAAAAATCTCTTTTCTTACCGCATCATCATTAACAAAATAGTCATAATAGCCTGATTTGTTTTTCGTTAAGCTTAATTGTGTATTGAAAAGTGTGAGTCTGTGAGAAACTTTATCATTTACAGTAGCAAGATAATTTAATCCCGTATTGAAATTGACTCTTCCCAGACCAATATTATTCTGAACAGAAGCTCCTAACACAATAGATGATGTAGGGCTGTATCTTTTCGGAATTAATTTATAATAATCAAAAGGCAGTAATAATCTTGGGAAATTAAGCGATGTCTGCGCAGAGATTTCATACGCCAAGATTCTTTTATCTATATTTTTTGGATTAACAATGCGTCCAAAAGTTCCTGCCAAACTGGTAGAAAGGTTTTCTGCACCGCCAAAAACGTTTCTTGTAGTAAGATCGACGGAAGGCGAAATCCCTAAATTTAATAATTGTGAATAATTAATATCGGTTCCTAATTTAAGTTCATATTTCGGAAGCGGTTTCAGAACATACATAACATCAATAATACTGTCGTTCGGAGCCGTTTCACCACCTCGTCTCAATGAATCTCTGGATTTCAGAATACTGAAATTGTTCATTGCCAACAAGTTTCTTTTAGTCAGATCAAATTTTTTCTGATCATAAACCTGCTTGTGTCCCACCGTAATTGCGCGCCACAGAGCTCTTGTGTCATATTTATTATCCGTTTTATGAAAGCGTATTCCTCTTAAGCTGTCTTTGTGAGTTCGTTTAGGATATTCTTTCATTTCATCCACCACTACGACATCAATATTTCCGACGGTAGCCACTTTGTAAGGGGTATCCAAAGAATCTTTGTGAATTTCCAGGGTTAAAGGAATCTGTTTCGTACTTTTAAGAGAATCTGCAATGAAACCGACTTCATCTCCAAAGCTGTTGAATCTGTAATAACCGGAATTTTTCATTAAATCAGTAATTCTGGTTACTTCTTTTTCAAGAACAGTCTGATCAAGAACTTGCCCTTTTTTTACTAAAGTTTCATGAATTTTCTGCTGATAAAGTCCTCTTATACCTGCATCAGGAATATTATAATAATAATCTTTAATGTGAGTAGGATCTTTATGGGTAATAAAATAAGTTACGGCTGCTTTTTTCGAAGCAGAATCCAAATCGTGTTTAAATTTTACTTCAGCGTCCCAATATCCACGATAGGTCAATCTTTTTTCAATAGATTGAGCACTTTTTTCTGTTTTTGTCTGATCCAAGATAACGGGAGCGGAACCCCAGCTGTGGTATAATCTGTCAAAAAAAAGACTTTTACCGACACTGCTTTTCATATCATATTTAATAAATAGAGAATCTCTTAATTTCTGATCTCTCAATTCATTGGGATAAGTCATGTATTCATTAAGCAGCGTATCATATTTTGGGTTAGCCGCATTGTAAAGCAAAAGACTCAACGGCATGAAAAGAAACTGTCTTTTATTGGGTTTTTGCTGAGCGTAACCTTTTAATTCACTGTCGAAAAATTCTTTCTTATCTTCGAATTCAAAATTGTTCTTAGTAAGCAGATAATCACCATCCGGAACCTTTTTTGTGGTGCTGCAAGCGTAAAGCATGCCAACAAATGTTGCAAATGAGATAATTTTATAATATTTTTGAGGAGAATTCTTATAATGCTTACAGCTCATACAATAAAAATTTTACAGTCTTTAGATAAAAAGAAGTTCAGACAAAAATACAATTTGTTTTTGGTTGAGGGTAACAAAATCATTTGTGAACTTTTTAATTCTAACTTTAAAATTAAGGAAATATTTTCTACCGATCCGCAAAAATTGGACCGTACCGATGTACCCATAACTCATATCTCTGAGAATGAGTTGAAAAAAATAAGTTTCCTGCAAAATCCGAAAGACTCTGTTGCGGTTTGTTATTTAAATAATGAAGAAAAATTAGAAGACAAGAATATTCAGTTAATATTAGATGGAATTCAGGATCCAGGAAATTTGGGAACTATTATCCGCCTTGCAGACTGGTTCGGAATCGAGCAGATTATTTGCAGTGAAGATACCGTAGATTTTTACAATCCGAAAGTCATAATGTCGAGTATGGGATCTTTCACAAGGGTAAATATAGTGTATACAAATTTGGTCGAGTATCTTTCAACAACAGAAAATGTAAATATTGGAACCGATATGGATGGTGAAAATATTTATACTTTCGAAAAGCCTGAAAAAATTAATTTAATTTTAGGAAATGAAGGAAATGGAATGCGTCCGGAAACTGAAAAATTTCTCCAAAAAAGCATCATGATTCCACGATTTGGAAAATCGCAGTCCACAGAAAGTTTGAATGTTTCTATGGCAGCAGGAATTATTTTAGGGCAATTGTTTTCAAAATAAAATTTCAATAAATTAAAAATACTTCGACTCCAGTCAATATGATAATACTAATAGAAATATAGTTTATGATATTGACTGGAGTCGAAGTATCCATAATATTAACTACGCAAGGATAGTTTAACTTATATAAGTTGTTCCATACTCGAAACACTTTTGTTTTTTTCGTAATGTTCCAGCTTTTGTCTCACATATCTTAAAGCAATCGGAGCAAGATAGATCATTGCAGCGCCTATCAACTTTTTCTTCCAATTGCTGCTTTTTATATTTTTCTTGGCGTAATTACCTACTAAGGCTGTCACTCCGAGCTTTATCAATATATCAACAGCATCTCCTTTAACAGCTGAAGTGGCAATACCGGCAACTGCTTTTTTATTAAAGAATGCATCTTTGATTTCGGAAGTAATCTGTTTAGCAATGACATCTTTTCTGAGAACTACTTTCTCATCGCCGTCTTCATCTACTTTCTCCTTCAGATATTGATCCGTCAAACCATTGGTGAACGCACTTAAACTCTCTTTTGTATTTTTGAATGTAAGAAGGTCTTCAAGATCATTGATTTCTGTTCTCAATAATTTTTTCTTTCTTCTCAATTCCTCTAAGCTTTCATACTTTCTGCCCATAGTTTAATGATTTAAAAATTTTATAACCTGATCTGCAACGGCATTTACAATTCTCTTTTTAAATAGAACAATAACAAACATTATTAAAAAGTAAAAACCTGCCACAATTAAAAATCCATAGGAATGATTGTTTAGAGCATTACCTATGAGAAATGCAATTCCGAAATTGAACAGAATAATGAAAAACCCGAAAGCAACGAGCAATGCGACAAAATAAGTAATCATTCCTGCTGAAAGCGAAGACTTTTCGGTAGCCTCAATTTTTAGAAGGTCTATTCTTTTTGAAGCATATTCTTTTATAGTTTCTATCATTCGTTTTTGTTTTAAAGTTATAAAAAAAGGAACTTTCTTGTGTAAAGTTCCTTTTTATAATTTACTTAAAAAATAAATTATTAGTTCTTAAGATCATTCAGTTCAGATTCTACATTTTTTACTACGTCTGTAGTTTTAGAAACGATCTGATCTTTGTATTTATCATATCCGTCTTTTACAGTATGTGCAACCGTACTGGCTGTTTCTTTAAAAGTAGAAGAAATATTTCCATATTGGTCTTTCACTTTTTCTGAAACTTCACCATACTTTTCTTTAGCATGATCTTTAAGATCGTTAGCCTTAGTTTTTATCTTCTTTCTGGTTTCTTTTCCTTCTTCAGGAGCATATAGCATTCCTAAAATAACTCCTGCTGCAGCACCTGCAAGAAGTCCTGCTAAAACACCCGCTGTATTGTTTCCTTTTTTAGACATTTTCTGTTTTTTAATAGTTAATAAATAGTAGTTTTTCTTACCTCTAAGTCTACAATTAATATACCAAAGGAGCTAATGTCCTACTAAAAATTGTTAAAAATCCTTTATATAAGATAAAATCCTCTCGATAGTTTCTTGCTTATCGATGTTGGTATTATCAATTACAATAGCATCTTCCGCTTGCTTCAGAGGAGCGATTTCCCGCTCACTGTCAATCTTATCACGTATCATCAGGTTTTCTTTCACCTTCTGTTCATTGGCTTCGATGCCAAGGGAAAGCAGCTCCATATATCTTCGTTTTGTTCTTTCGTCAATACTGGCTGTCAGGAAAAATTTATAGTCCGCATTTGGCAGAACTACTGTCCCGATGTCACGTCCGTCCATAATAATACCCCCTTTTTCTGCCAAAGAGCGTTGAGATTCTAATAGAAAATCTCTTACTTCTTTTTGTTTAGCAATAAAACTTACATTATCGGAAACCTCATTTGTTCTAATTGCTTTTGAAATATCAATATGATTAAGGAAAAGAACGAGTTCTCCATCATCATTTTTAAATTCGAGTTCAATTTGATCGAAGGAAGAGAAAAGCTGATCTGTATTAATAGAGCCATCCTCGTTTAAGCAATTCTGAAGAGCGAACCACGTAACTCCCCTGTAAAGTGCACCCGTATCCAGGTGGATAAGTGCCAGTTTTTTGGCAATCATCTTAGATATTGAACTTTTTCCGGTAGACGAAAATCCATCGATAGCTATTACAGGTTTTTTCATACCGCAAATTTCAAGAAATTTTCTTAAAAATCAAGAAACCTCAAGAGATTTTCTTGAGGTTTCTGATTATTTTTTGCTAAATATTTTAATTTGAATTAATATCCTGCGTGGCTAGATAAATCCATAGAGACCCCTATCTGGTTGACGTTCGATGAATTATGGTATCTTACATGGGCATAATCTACACGGAATCTGGCAATTTTAATTCCGAATCCGGCAGAAATTCCTGAAAAATTTCTTTGATCAGCTACCGCCAATTCATTTCCTCTTTTTACATTGTATCCCAATCTGATATTGAATCCTTTTTCCGGAAACAATTCTGCACCAACAGATAAGTGATCGGCAATTTTTCTGCCAACATTTACTTCCTGGCCGTTTACATTATATTGAGAAGAAATATTAAATTCCTGTAAATCGTGTGCTGTAATTGTAATTGCTAAAGGAATTGTCTTTAAAATTCGTGTATACCCTAAATCTATTCTAAACGGAAGATTTTCTCTTGTTCCGTTGAATGTTTTAAACTGATACCCGAAATTCCTTATAATAACAGAAGCAGTTTCCTTATTTTTCTTATTATAATAGGTTACTCCAAGATTCCCCGAAATCGCAGAAGAAGAGTAGGTGTCGATTTTTGAAGTGATGAAATTCAATCCTCCGCCAATCGTCCAGTCTTCTTCAAACTGATAGGCATATCCAGCTCCGACAGCAACATCAGATGCATTGAATGTTCCATTCTCAAAGCCGCTGTCATCCGTTCTCGGAATGTCTCCATAGCTCATATACCGTGCATTGATGGTAGCCATGTGACCGTTATCAAAGTCTCTGGCATAAGCAATGGTTCCGTATTTGGAGTCTGCAAGGTAAGACGTTGCGTTTACAGAAAGCTGCTGGTCGGAATCTTTATTCAATAAAGACGGGTTTGCAATAGCAAAGGAAACATCATGATCTCTGATAGAAATTGCATCACCACCTAAAGCAGCCTGTCTTGCAGATACAGGAAGATTTAAGAAAGGGAAAACATTTGTTCCCGTTTGTGCATAAGAAACAATTCCTGATAGAAATAATGAAAAAATGACAATTTTCTTCAATTCAGATTATTATTATTGCAAAAATAATCCTTTTTCGTACTTTTCAAAATATTTCTTACATTATTTATATTTAAATATTTAAGTTTTGTGAAAATGCCTGTTGGTTTTAAGTCTAATGAGGTTTTTGGTTTATAAAAAATGTGTGAAGCCTTAATATTTATATTAAATCTAATAGATTTTGCAAACTGATGAACTTTTTAAAATAAATGTTGTCATTAGCCCCGATTGAAGCGACATCCTTTTTTGGTTGCGGGCGCAGCGAAGCGGAGCCCGTAACCAAAAAGATACAGTGGAAAGCGGGAAAAAGCTTCAAATAAAAAAGTAGATTGTAGATTCTTCCATATTTGATCATAAAAAGCCCTCAGAAATAACTTAAAAAAGAACATTTAAAATTTGTAATCTATAATTAAAAATCAACCTTATTAATGATTATATTTGCAAAACCAAATTCTGAGGAAATTGATCAAATAAAAAGTTATTAAAAATTAAAAATGAAATATAAAAGAATCCTTCTAAAACTTAGTGGTGAAGCCTTAATGGGGAACAGACAATATGGTATCGATACCGAAAGGCTTGAAGAATATGCAGCTGAGATAAAAAAAGTGGTAGAAAAAGGCTGTGAAGTTGCCATTGTAATTGGAGGAGGAAATATTTTCCGTGGTGTAGCAGGTGCTGCAAAAGGAATGGACAGAGTGCAGGGAGATTATATGGGAATGCTTGCCACCGTAATCAACGGAATGGCTTTACAAGGCGCTTTGGAAGATGTAGGAGTAAAAACGAGACTACAATCTGCGATCGAAATGGACAAAGTTGCAGAACCTTTCATCAAAAGAAGAGCTGTAAGACATCTTGAAAAAGGTAGAGTGGTAATCTTCGGAGCTGGAACGGGAAACCCTTATTTCACAACAGATACTGCGGCGATATTAAGAGCAATCGAGATTGATGCCAACGTTATTTTGAAAGGAACAAGAGTAGACGGAATCTACGACAGCGATCCTGAAAAAAACGAAAATGCAGTAAAATATAATTCATTATCTTTCGACGAAGTTTATGCTAAAAATCTTAAAGTAATGGATATGACAGCATTTACGTTAAGTCACGAAAATAAATTGCCAATCATTGTTTTTGATATGAACAAAGATGGTAATTTAGAAAAAATTGTAGACGGAGAAAATGTGGGTACTTTAGTAGATTTGTAATCAGGTAGAAGGTAATAGATTTTAGGAATTAGTTTTAATTTAAAATCGTTCATTACCAATTATTTATTACTCATATAATTAATGTGTAACTTATCAAATTTTTATTATATAATGGAAGAATTAGATCTTATAGTAGAATCTGTAAAACATGACATGGAAGCAGCTATTAAGCACTTGGATCATGCATTTCAAAGAATCAGGGCGGGACGTGCGTCTACAAACATGGTTCAGGATGTAATGGTTGAGTATTATGGAGCTCCGACTCCTCTTAATCAGGTTGCTAATGTTTCTGTACCGGATGCGATGACAATCTCTATTCAACCTTGGGACAGAACTGCGATCAACGCAATTGAAAAGGCTATTATTAATTCTAACTTAGGTTTTGCACCTTCAAATAACGGGGAAAATATCATCCTTAATGTTCCGCCTTTAACGGAGGAGAGAAGAAGAGATTTGGCAAAACAGGCTAAAGGAGAAACTGAAGATACAAAAATCGTTGTAAGAAACGCAAGACAAAACGGTCTGAAAGAACTGAAAAGACTTGAAGGGGTTTCTGAAGACGTTATCAAAGGAATAGAAGCAGATATTCAGGAGCTTACAGATAAACATGTAAAAGCTTGTGACGATCATCTTAAAGCAAAAGAAGCTGAAATTATGAAAGTATAATTTTCAGTTTTTGAAAATAAAAAAGCGGTTTCTATTTGAGACCGCTTTTGTTTTTACAGACACATTATTTTGTCTTTTTTATCTTTATTTTTAAGAATATTCTGATAGGTTTTCATCAATTCTTTTACATCACAGTTTCCTTTTTTGTTCGGAACAGTTTCCGGATCTACGTTTTTACCGACGGATCTTATCGTGAAATTTTTCTCCAGACATTGTATCGCATTGCTATTTTGTAAATAAATTCTTTGTTGATTGATACTGTCTTTTGTAATTGGTTTTTCAGGAGTTCCGCCGTCAAATTGCCATAAAGTATCATCTTTAAAAATGAAAAATACCTGATCATTTTTTACATAATATTTCGTTACAGAAGAAAAATGACTGTCTGCAAAAAAGTGTTTTACCATTTTTAGTTTTTTATTTTCATAATAAAAATGAACATCACCTTCCAATTCCTCACAGTTGTAATTATAGCTTGTAGAATCTAGCTTTTTAGCTAATAATTTCTCATTAAGAACAGCAAATTCTTTTTTTATTTCATCAATATTTTGAGGTGTTCTATTTGATTGTGTGGAATCATTTTTAGCAGTCAAACTATCTTTAGAAGATTCATTTTGAATGTTTTTATGGTTTTCTTTCTTGCAGGAAATAATCAATAATAAACTTAAACCGAGAAGTGTAATTTTCATAACTAAAGTGATTTTGGTTGATTTTACATTGCAAAAAACGTGCAGACATAAAAAAGCAGTTTCAATTTGAAACTGCTTTTCATGATATTTTTAAAATCGATTATTTACAATTTTCGTTGTAATCGTAGATCACTTCATTTACAATAGAAAGATTGTCAGACATTGCATTGTCGATTTCATTTCTTATAAATTTCCCTAAACCCGATCTTTGCTTGGTATCATTTTTCAAAGAACCATATTCACCTTTTGTCACTTTTGCTTTTACAACAGGACAGTCTGCAACAATGATTTTTGTTTTTGCCAAAGTCAATTCTTCTGCTTTTCCACCTTTTTTAGAGTAGATATAAGATGGATTTTCTCTCATCTTTTTTGTTTCAGCTTCTGCCACAGCAATTTGACTTCCTGCAGAGAACGTCGTTGGATAACCATATAATCTGTATACTTTAATCTTGCCATCTGCCACTATTTCAGCAAACTGATTGCTTTTTGTTAAATTGTTGAAAGCTTTTAATCCGCCGCTCAAACCTCCGTTAGAAGAATTGTAAGCTTCTTTGGTATTGGTATATTTTATTGATTCAAAATGTCTTTCTGCGTTGTTGTCGATCGCCATATAACCTTTCAGATCATCAACATCGTAAGTTTTGAATTTCTGTTTTTTCTTAGCATTATCAATATCAGCAGAAGCAATGAATTTTACTTTTTTTTGATTCGTCCAGGGATTCATTTCGTCTCCTGCCAATCTTACGATACCTTCAATTTTCTTTCCGCTTTTGTCTATAATATAGCCTGTTTTTTCGCCAACTCTCATTTCGTATTCAGTATTATCATCCTGAGCATATACGTTTAATGAAACTACGCTTAACAAGCCAATAAGTAATAATTTCTTCATGATTTAATTTATTTTAATTCCGGCAAAGATATATTTTTCTGACTAAAAATAACTTAAATGATAACCTTTAATATACCACAACAAAAAGATCCGGAAAACCTCCGAATCTTTATATATATGATTTAAATAATTTCTAAATTTATTGATATCTCTTATGTTCTTTATTTTTAACAAACAGATTAATAATCGGTTTAAATAAAGCTTTATACTTCTCAGAATCAAACAATTGAGAATCTGTCAATGCCTTATAAGTCATCCAGATTCCAAATGGGAAAAGAACAATATTAGGAATCCATGCTGCAAGATATGGGTTTAATTTTCCTGACCACGCCATGTTTTCTGTACCTACATTGATGACGTAAAATATAATGAAAATTACAATTGCAATAATAACCGGAAGTCCCATTCCTCCTTTTCTGATGATTGATCCCAAACTTGCCCCAATCAGGAAGAAAATGATACAGGTGAAAGAATAGGTTATAATTCTTTGTTGATAAATTACCACTTTACTGAAATATTTTACGCCCGGACTTACTTCATTATTTTTTGCTTCAACAGTTCCTTTCAGGTTTTCTAATTTGTTGTAAGCATTATAAATCAGATCAAGTTTTTTAACACTTTTTACCGTGTCTAATTTTAGCTGAAGCTTTGGCTTAACCTTTACTCTATTCTTATCAACGTCCATATAGGTTACTGCTGAGTTGGTCTGGCTCAAAACGTCATTACCAACAGTCGTAAAGAACTTATCATTGTCTTTTTTAGTCTTATCAATCGTTTTATTCAATTGATTGAAAGTCTGAAAACGGTAATCATCCGTGATTTTTTCTTCTTCAATAGCTTTGTTGATGATTTCACTAATATCAAAATGCGAAACCAAAGTTCCGAATTTGATAGCCTGATCGGGTTGTTTTAAACGTACGTTTTCGGGTTTTCCTGCAAAATTATCCTCAAAAATATATCCGTCATACAGTTCCAGTTTTAAATATTTTTTATTGGCAGCAGGTACAAATTTTCCTTTTTTTGCGACAATCGTTTGTTGATTATCGTATGCACTTGCTTTTCTGTGAACAAATACGCCGTCGATATTTTCATCATTTGCACCATAAATCCTGTCAAACTTTACCATATATCCCGGAAGCTGATCAATGAATTGTCCAGGTGTGAAATTTAAGGCCGGTTTCGACTGTACAATATTAAAAAGCATATTTTTTGCCTTCCTCTGAAAATCCGGAATGATATTGTTGGAAAAGAAATAAAGCATAATCGACATGACGGTAACCACTCCCAAAAGAGGAACCATCACTCTCGTCAATGAAATCCCGGCAGCTTTCATTGCGGCGAGCTCATACCGTTCGCCAAATTCTCCGAAAGACATAATGCTTGCCAAAAGAATGGTGAGCGGTAAAACCATACTGATAACACTCACTCCCAAATAGAAAAGAAGTTTCATGATTTGAAAGTAGGTTAATCCCTTACCCATAAACTGCCCCAACTGAACCCAGATAATGTTTACAATAAAGATGAAAAACAATACACTGAATATGAAAAAAAACGGTCCAAAGAAGGTCTTTATGATATACCGGTCTAATATTTTTAACATTCGCCAAAATTAATCAAAAAGCTGCAAAGTTTTCTTTGCAGCTCTTATATTTTATGAAATTTTTATAATAATTGATTGAATAATCTTATTACAATTCGGTAACAATATAATTCTTGTATTTTGCTTTGTCAAAAACGAACATATTGGCATCCAGATTCTGGTTTTCTTTATATTCTTTGATAGCAATAACAGCGACATCTTTATTGTTGCCATGCTGTTCAAGTTTTACCATTTGTTTTTTTGCTGAATCTACGAAAATATAGACATCTTTTATTCCGTTTGATTTTACCGGTGTCAATTTAATGAAATCTGCATTTACGCCGTTTACATTTTTTTTACCGTTATACGTTACATTATAATCGTTTCTGTAAGTCGAAAGATAATTGATAGGGGAGAACATAGAGCTGCTTCCGTTCGGTTTTGCAATGGTAACCTCGCTGTCTTCTGTATTGATATTGTAGATTTTGCTTCCGTCAAAAATCTGTTCAGTTTCCATGATTTTCAACTTATACTTATTTCCTGAAGCATAATAAATTCCCGGCTCAGATTTTTCAACCTGTCCGTTTGCTCCGCTTCCGAAAGAAAATTTAAAATAAGTATTTTTCTTAGAGTTATAATTTGCTGTGATATCATCCAGAATTTTCTTTGCTTTCGCATCAATTTTCTGAGCGCTTGCAAATCCCATTGTTCCAACAACAAATCCGCTTAATATCACTTTAGAAATAATATGTTTCATTTTCTTTATTTAATAATCTTTAGACATTTTTAAATTTTAAAAGTTAAATCAAAGATAGATTTTCCTTTTATTAACGCAGGTCTTCCAAAAACCGTTCCAATAATTATCTTCTTAAATCTTCTAAAAACTGTTCCAGAGAATGAAGATCACTAATCAAAACTTCTCTTGCTTTTGCTCCGTTAAATCCACCTACAATTCCGCTTGCTTCCAGTTGATCCATAATTCTTCCAGCCCTGTTATAGCCAAGTTTTAATTGTCTCTGAAGCATTGAAGTAGAACCTTGTTGTGTCGAAACTATAATTCTTGCGGCATCTTCAAATAAAGCATCTTTTTCATTAGGATCAAAACTTCCGACACTGCTTGTTCCTTCCTCAGAAACATATTCGGGAAGAAGAAATGCTGAAGCATACCCTTTTTGTTCACCAATAAACTCTGCTAATCTTTCCACTTCAGGAGTATCGACAAAAGCACACTGAAGTCTTAAAATTTCATTTCCGTTAAAGTAAAGCATATCTCCTTTGCCAATCAACTGATCTGCACCCGGAGAATCCAGAATGGTTCTTGAATCTACACTTGAAATTACTCTAAACGCTGCTCTTGCAGGGAAGTTGGCTTTAATCATACCTGTGATTACATTCACCGAAGGTCTTTGTGTGGCAACGATTAAGTGAATTCCCACGGCTCTGGCCAGCTGCGCCAATCTGGCAATAGGTAACTCTACTTCTTTTCCTGCGGTCATAATCAAATCTGCAAATTCGTCTACCACCAAAACGATGTATGGTAAATAACGGTGTCCATTTTCAGGATTTAATTTTCTTTCTGTGAATTTTTTATTGTATTCCTTTAAATTTTTACAGAAGGCATTTTTAAGCAAGTCATATCGCTGATCCATTTCTACACATAGCGAATTCAGTGTATTAATTACTTTGTTCGTATCGGTAATAATCGCATCATCAGAATCCGGAAGTTTTGCTAAATAATGTCTTTCGATTTTTGAATATAATGAAAGTTCCACTTTTTTAGGGTCAACCATTACGAATTTCAATTCGCTCGGATGTTTTTTGTAGAGTAGGGAAGTCAGAATAGCATTGATACCAACTGATTTTCCCTGACCTGTCGCACCCGCCATTAGCAAGTGAGGCATTTTCGATAAATCTGCCATGAAAATTTCATTGGAAATTGTTTTCCCAAACACCACAGGAAGATCCATATCCGTATTCTGAAATTTATGAGAAGCAATCACTGAGCGCATAGAAACCATCGTAGGGTTTTTTCTCGGCACTTCAATTCCAATCGTTCCTTTCCCCGGCATTGGAGCGATAATTCTGATTCCTAACGCAGACAGATTTAAAGCAATATCATCCTGTAGCTTTTTAATCGCAGCCACTCTGATTCCTGCTTCCGGAACAATTTCGTATAGAGTCACGGTCGGTCCTATTGTCGCTTTAATCTCAGAAATTCCAACGTTGAAATTTTTAAGCAATCCGACAATCTTATTCTTATTTTCTTCTAATTCTTCTTTATTAATAGAAATTTCTTCATTACCGTAATCTGTTAAGAGCTCAACAGGAGGCATCTGAAATTTAGCCAAATCCAGTTTATGATCATAAAGACCATGTTGATCAATTAGCTCTTTCGCCTTTTTATCTGATTCGTCTAAAATATCTATCACAGGAGCAATCTCTACATTGAATTTGATATCTTCTTGAGCAGTATTCACAACTTGAGCTGTAGGAACAGAAGGTGTCATATCAAAAGCCTGCTCCGGAGTAGAAACAGGAACTGTTGGTTTCGTATTTAAAGTGACGTTGACTGAAGAGGCAAAACTATCCTCCCTTTTATCTTCTTCAAATGAAGTATGGTTCGGCGTAACAATTGTATCTAGGTTTGCAGAAACCGAAACTTCCGGAAATCCTTTTGGTACATTAATAAGTTCGGGTTGATTAATGTTCGCAGTTGGTTTTTCAACAACTTCGATTACGGTAACTTTTTCTGTAATTTCTTCAGGTTTTTCAACTTCTTCAATTAATTCTTCATCAGCCTCAAAGTTTTCATCAGAACTTGGAATCATCGATTTTACTTTTCCAATCGTGCTTTCGTTAATATCATTTAATTTGGATTTAATAGAACTTGGTCGAAGATTAAATTCTAAGATGAAATATAATAGAATACTTGAAGCCAACACCAGCCACAAACCAACTGTGCCAATCATTGAATTTAAAGAATCCATGATTTGGTATCCGTAAACACCACTTAAAACACCACCTTGATCTTTCGTAACTGCTGCTGCAAAGAAAATCGGCAGCCAACAGATGAAGAACAGAGAATGACCAACTGTTTTCCATGGTTTAAAAGTTCTTTTTTTAAGGATAATCGTCCCAAAAACAAGGAATAGAAATGCAATAATAAAAGACGCAACACCAACACTTTCAAAAATGAAAATATTGCCCAGCCAGTCGCCGAGTTTGCCGAAAAGATTGGATGATTTTATACTCTTGTCCAGCATGGTTCCTGCCTGGCTTTGATCTGCCTTCCAGTTCATTAAATAGGAGACAAATGAAAAAGTAAGAACTACTGAAAAAAGTATAAAAGTAAGCCCGAAAAATATACGTGGCTTAGATAAAATTCTGCCTTTGTCAGGCGATTCTGTTTGATTGTTTGGTGTTTTTCTATCCATAATATAGTGAAGGCAAATTTAGTGTTTTTCAAAATTAAACAAATGCTTTTTTTCTCAAAAGAGTGTTTATTTATTATTGTTTACGAAAGCTGGCTATTTTATGCCATAAAGTTTTTGAATGATTAAAAATATTCAAAATAAAATGAATTTAGATTAAAATAATTCTTAATAGATAGGGCGATTTTTTAGATAATTTCGATGTAAAAACTTATTTTCCTCCTTTAGCATATCGATGAATCAAATTAATCAGATAGTTATTTTTTTTTCTGTCGTTTTTGTATTGAATTTTTAAACTTTTAATAATTGCTTTTTTGCTTATTAAGAATGTTTCAAAATAGCATTAATGGGGCTCAAAGTGACAAAAAACAGTTTTTTTTGGCTTCTTTGTGGTTTATCATCCTTATTTTTGCAGGTCAAGTATATAAATCATGAAGAAGCTCCAGGATATTATTATCTCAACCAGAACAATGGCGGTATTGTTACTGGTGTACGCATTTGCAATGGCTTATGCAACGTTCCTTGAAAACGACTATGGAACGCCAACTGCCAAAGCATTAATTTATGAAGCAAAATGGTTCGAACTGATCATGTTTTTGCTCATTCTCAACTTCGTAGGAAATATCGGAAGATACAGACTTTGGAGAAGAGAAAAATGGCCGGTTTTGGTTTTTCACCTTGCTTTTATTTTAATTTTCATTGGTGGTGCGATCACAAGATACATCAGTTTTGAAGGTACCATGCACATCAGAGAAGGGGAAACGTCAAACGAAATTGTAACCGACAAAAATTTCTTTAAAATTCAGATTGAGGAAAAAGGGGATGTTCTTAACTATAAAGATGTTCCTTACTTAATGTCTCCGTTGCACAAAGATTTGCAGGCAACTTACGATTTCCACGGAAAAGAGGTGAAAGTTGTTGCTAAAGAATATGTTCAGAGAAAAAAAGACAGTTTATTAGCGGATTCAAACGGTGCAGAATATCTTCATTTGGTTTCTACAGGAAGCACGGGAAGACAGAATATCTACATCAAACCGGGCGAAACAAAGTCTATCAACGGAACTTTGGTTACGTTCAACAGAGCGATTGAAGGTGCTGTAGAATTCAAAAAAGAAGGCGGACAATTGTTTATTAAAACTCCTGTAGATGCAACGTACATGACGATGGCAACTCAGGCAACAGGAAATACGGTAAAAGATGCTTTTCAGCCTTTGGTGTTGAGAAGTTTATATTCAATCAATGAATTAAAATTAGTTGTTCCTGAAGGTTTGAAAAAAGGAAAATTAATGGCAATTGAAGGTGACAGAAAAAAAGATCAGGCTGTTCCTGATATGCTGACGGTTGAAATTCAGGGTCCAAAGACAAAACAATTAGTTGATCTTTCGGTAGAAAAAGGAAATCCAAATGCTTATAAACAGGTAACAATGGATGGGTTGAATATTATGGTTGGCTTCGGTCCTAAAATCTACAATACTCCTTTTGCCCTTAAACTGGATGATTTCGTTATGGAAACCTATCCGGGAAGTACATCCCCAAGTGCTTATGAAAGTCATGTTAAAGTTATCGAAGGAGGAAAACAGACTCCCTATAAAATCTATATGAATAATGTATTAAATCACGGTGGATATCGTTTCTTCCAATCAAGTTTTGATCCTGACAGAATGGGAACAGTACTTTCTGTAAACCACGATTATTGGGGAACTTTGATTTCTTATATCGGATATGCGTTGTTATTTGGAGGAATGTTTGTGATTTTCTTCTGGAAAGGAACTCATTTCTGGAAATTAAATAAAATGCTGACTGATGTTAATAAAAAGAGAGCAGCAACAGTAATTTTATTGTTATTAAGTTTAGGTTTAAATGCTCAGAAAATTGAAACTCACGGAACAACTGACGGAAGCAGAGAGCACGTTCATGTAGAAGGCGAAGCTCATAACCACACTCCGGAAGCCACTCAAGCTCAATCGTCGCAACAGAATTCTCTTGCGGCTCCCTTGACAAAGATGAAGACTATTTCTCCCGATGAAATTATCGCAAGAAATAAAATAAGTGCAGAGCACGCAGATAAATTCGGATATCTTCTGGTACAGAATTTTGAAGGAAGAATTGTTCCTATCAATACTGAGGCTTTAGATGTTTTAAGAAAATTATATAAAAGAGACGAGTTTAAAGGAACAGACGGAAAGTCGTTAACGGCAAACCAATGGTTTCTTTCAATCAATACAGATACACCGAGCTGGACGATGGTTCCAATGATTAAAGTTGGGACTAAAGGAGGTGATGAATTAAAAAATAAAACAAAAGCAGATGAAGAGGGGTATACATCATTAATGAACCTTTTCCCTGCGGATGCGAATGGAAATTTAACATATATTCTTGAGCATGATTATAATACAGCTTTCCGTAAAAAACCGTCTGAACAGACAAATTATGACAAGGAAGTAATTTCTGTCAACGAAAGAGTTCAGATTTTTAATGAATTTTTCAGTGGTCAGTTTATGAGAATCGTTCCTGTGAAAAATGATGCAAATCACACTTGGCATTCTTGGCTAGACCAAAAAATGGAGCAGGATATGGAATCTCAACAAGTGATGGGACCTTATTTCGCAGAAGTTCTACAGGCTCAGAAATCAGGAAACTGGAGCAAAGCTGATGCTGAATTGGCAAAACTTTCAGAATATCAGCAAAAATGGGGGAAAGCAGTAGTTCCTGCAAAATCTAAAGTCGATTTGGAAGTTTTCATGAATGAAGTGAATCTTAATTTCAAATTATTGATTTTCTATACTTTAGTCGGAGGATTATTATTGATCTTAGGTTTTGTTGAATTATTTAAGCCTAAAAAAGTTTTAAATAAAATCATTAAAGTAATCATTGTACTAGGAATTATTGGATATGCTTTCCATTTCTTAGGATTGATTGCCAGATGGTATATTTCTGGTCATGCACCTTGGAGTAACGGTTATGAGGCGATTATCTTTATTTCGTGGGTTGGTATTACGGCAGGTTTAATTTTATACAGAAACTCAAACGCATTAATTCCTGCGGCAGGATTTATGGTTGCTGTAATTATGATGGGATTTGCTCACGGAGGTTCAGCGCTTGATCCACAGATTACACCGCTTGTTCCTGTATTGAAATCGTATTGGCTGATCGTTCACGTTGCCATTATTACATCAAGTTATGGTTTCTTTGCTCTGTCTATGATCATTGCAGTGATTTCATTGGTATTCTATATTATTTCAAATAAAGAGACATACAAAATTCACCACGATACGACACTGAAAGAATTGGTAATTGTTTCTGAAATGTCTTTAACAATCGGATTATTTGCATTAACCGTAGGTAACTTTTTAGGAGGAATCTGGGCAAATGAATCTTGGGGAAGATACTGGAGCTGGGATCCGAAAGAAACTTGGGCTTTCATTTCAATCATGGTTTACGCATTTGTATTGCACATGAGACTAGTTCCTGGACTAAGAAGCAAATGGGCATTCCATGTAGCAACCATGTTTGCATTCTGCTCAATGGTAATGACATATTTTGGAGTAAATTATTACCTGAGCGGACTTCACTCTTACGCAGCGGGGGATCCGGTTCCGGTTCCGGCGTGGGTATATATAGGACTTGGGACAATGGCAATGTTATCAGCAGTTTCTTATTTTAAATTTAAAGTATTAAACAAGAAATAAAATTTAAATTTTATACATAAAACAGAATCCCTGAAATTAATTTCTCAGGGATTTTTTTGTGACATAACATTTAGTTTTAAAAATCAAAGAAGTTTTTAAATAATTACTTCTGATTCAAAATTTACTCATATCTTTATGATATCAAAATAATATCAAATTAAAAATTATATCATGGAAAAAGTTTTAAAACCAATGTCAGGCTATCTTGCTTTAGTTATTTGTTTAGTACTATTTATTGCATCGGTCTGCTTGTTTATTACGGGTGCAGACAGTGAAAATATTACAAATATTATATTAGCAGTTGCATGCGCTATCACATTTTTCTTCTTTATTAAAGGGTTGATGATCATTCAGCCGAACCACTCAAGAGTTCTTAATTTCTTCGGAAAATATGTTGGTACTGTAAAAGATAACGGATTATTCTTTATTAATCCTTTGTATTCTTCACAGAAAATGTCGCTTCGTTCTGAAAACCTTCAGGGGCAGACGTTGAAAGTAAATGACAAAATGGGAAATCCTATAGAAATTGCAGTTGTAATGGTTTGGAAAGTGGGGGACACTTACAAAGCTGCTTTTGATGTGGAACGTTATTCTGACTTCGTGAAAATGCAGAGCGAGGCGGCAGTTCGTCATTTGGCAATGAGTTTTCCTTATGATAATCTGGAAGATGACCATGCACCGATTACTTTGAGAGAGGGTGGTGACAAAATCAATTCGATTTTAGAGCAGGAATTGACCGACAGATTAGCAAAAGCGGGAATTGTCATTCAGGAAGCAAGAATTTCGCACTTGGCATATGCTTCAGAAATCGCAGGAGCGATGCTGCAAAGACAACAGGCAACTGCAATTGTAGCAGCAAGAACCAAGATTGTGGAAGGTGCTGTTGGAATGGTAGATTTAGCTTTAAAGAAACTTTCAGAAGGCAATATTGTTGAATTGGATGATGAAAGAAAAGCAGCAATGGTAAGCAACCTGATGGTTGTTCTCTGCGGAGAAAAAGCGGCAACACCAATTTTAAATGCTGGAACTTTATATAATTAGTAAAATTAAAGATATGTTTTTGCTACAAAGTTTGTCATTTTGACAAAGGAGACATCTAATTTAAATCAGTTATTAATAGATTCTTCACTTCACTTTATAAATGTTTAGCTCTTTGTTGAGTGAAACGCCTTTGTGAACCTAAAACATTCGAAAAGTAAGAAAAACTTTGCGCACTTTGCGTTAAAAAATAAAAAAATGAAATCAGAAAAAGCTCAAAATTCTGCAGAAAATAAAGGCAAGAAATCTTTTGTTCTAAGGATTGATGAGTCTACTTACAAGCTTCTGGAAAAATGGGCAAATGATGAATTCCGGAGTGTGAATGGACAGATTGAGTATTTGCTGCATCAAAGTCTGACGAACTCGGGAAGGAAAAAGAAAGAATAGCCACCCATAAATTAACCTTTAACAAAAAACAAAAAGCAGAGAAAACTTCTCTGCTTTTGCTGTTTATGTATCAATTTATTTAATCAAATATTCCTGTAAAATATCCTGCAACCACGCTCCACGCATTTTTTCCTAAGAAATAGATAAGCGTAGAAGAAATAATTCCTTTCACAGTAAAAAATATAATCCCACCGATTCCGAATTTCTTCACCAGCCTTTTCCACTTCGAATTTTTCTTTTCTTCAACAACAGGTTCGTTGATCGTTTTATTATTTTCCATTTCTGAAATTCAAATGATTACCCTACAAAGATAAGCATGTTTATAATCATTCCAAATAAAAAACACGTTAAAAAAATTAAAATTTTGCAGTTCGCATAATATTTTTATCTTTAGAGGAAACGAAAAGTAGAATTTTTATGTCTAAAAAAGTAAAGGATTTTGGGATTGAAAAAACGCTCAAAAATCTAGGAATTAAGGATGAAAATAAAGGAACTTCTGTAGGCGGGAAATACTTTGCAGCAGGAAAAGTGATAGAAAGCTATTCTCCTGTAGACGGCAATTTGATTGCTAAAATAAAGACGTCCGGCGAAAGTGATTATGACAAGGTTATTGAAACGGCTCAAAAGGCTTTTCAGGAATTCAGGGCAATTCCGGCGCCTAAAAGAGGGGAAATCGTAAGACAGTTAGGTCAGAAATTAAGAGAATATAAAGATGATTTGGGTAAACTTGTTTCTTATGAAATGGGTAAATCTTTGCAGGAAGGATTAGGGGAAGTTCAGGAAATGATCGATATCTGTGACTTTGCAGTGGGAGTTTCCAGACAGCTCCACGGGTACACAATGCACTCGGAAAGACCGGGTCACAGAATGTACGAGCAATATCATCCGCTTGGAGTGGTGGGAATCATCACAGCATTCAACTTTCCGGTAGCCGTTTGGGCTTGGAATACAGCATTAGCATGGATTTGCGGAAACGTTACCATCTGGAAACCATCAGAAAAGACGCCACTTTGTGCGATTGCCTGTCAAAATATAATGAATGAAGTAATCAAGGACAACAGTCTTCCGGAAGGAATTTCAAGTGTTTTGGTTGCGGATCATGAAATCGGACAAAAATTAGTAGATGATAAGAGAGTTGCTTTGGTTTCTTTCACAGGTTCTACAAGAGTGGGAAGAATGGTTTCTACAAATGTTGCCCAAAGATTCGGGAAATCTATTCTGGAATTAGGAGGAAACAACGCCATCGTCATTTCTAAAGATGCAGATATCGATATGTCAATTATCGGAGCGGTTTTCGGAGCGGTTGGAACTGCAGGACAAAGATGTACTTCCACAAGGAGATTAATCATTCACGAAAGTGTTTATGATGAAGTTAAAAACAGATTGGCAAAAGCCTACGGACAATTGAAGATCGGAAATCCTTTGGATGAGACGAATCACGTTGGACCGCTTATCGACACCGATGCTGTGAATATGTATGAAGAAGCGATTAAAAAAGGTAAAAAAGAAGGCGCAAAATTCATCGTTGAAGGGGAAGTGCTGAAAGGAAAAGGATACGAATCGGGTTGTTATGTAAAACCTTGTATTGCTGAAGTTAAGAATTCTTACGAAATCGTTCAGCATGAAACTTTTGCTCCGATCTTATATTTAATTAAATATACAACGTTAGAAGAAGCAATCACTATTCAGAATGATGTTCCTCAGGGATTATCTTCTGCAATTATGACGCAGAATTTAAGAGAAGCAGAATTATTCCTTTCTCACGCAGGTTCAGACTGTGGAATTGCTAATGTAAATATAGGAACTTCCGGTGCGGAAATCGGTGGTGCTTTCGGTGGTGAAAAAGAAACAGGAGGCGGTAGAGAATCTGGTTCAGATGTTTGGAAATACTACATGAGAAGACAAACCAATACGATAAATTATACAGCAAGTCTGCCATTGGCACAAGGAATTAAATTTGATTTATAATTTTCATTCAAATTAAAAGATTCAGAGATTTAGATATTCGAAATTACCAGTCACTAATTTCTAAATCTCTGAATTCCTTAATCACTAAATTTTTACAATATGGAACAAACAACAATTGATATACCGACAAATAAAGTTAAAGAAACAATAGGCAGACACGTTTTGGCGGATGGCTTTGATTTCGTGATGGATATAGAAAAATCTCACGGATCTTGGTTGTACGACAAACTGACCAACAGAGAATATTTAGATATGTTTTCGATGTTCGCATCGGCATCTATAGGCTATAATCACCCTTATTTGGTCGAAAAATCGGCTTGGTTAGGGAAAATGGCAGTCAACAAACCTACGTTGGCAGATATTTATTCTGAGGAATATGCTCACTTTTTAGAAGTTTTCGAAAGAGTGGTGATTCCACAGGAATTGCAGTACGCTTTTTTCATTGAAGGCGGAACCTTGGGTGTTGAGAATGCTATGAAAGCTTGCTTTGACTGGAAAACCCGTAAAAATTTTGAGAAAGGTCTTGATATTGAAGCCGGAATTTGTATTCACTTCAGACAGGCATTTCACGGAAGAAGCGGTTATACATTAAGTTTAACAAACACTTCAGACCCAAGAAAATATCAGTATTTCCCGATGTTTGACTGGCCAAGAATTTTAAATCCTAAATTGACTTTCCCGATCACGGAAGAAAATTTAGAGGAAACGATCAAAAATGAAAGATTAGCTTTATTGAATATCGAAGAAGCGATTTTAATGAATCCTAATAAAGTCGCTTGTATCATTATTGAGCCGATTCAGGCTGAAGGTGGCGACAATCATTTCAGAGACGAATTTTTATTAGGGTTGAGAAAAATCTGCGATCAGAACGAAATTCTTTTAATATTTGACGAAGTACAGACAGGCATCGGAATTACCGGAAAAATGTGGGCTTTTGAGCACTTTACAGCAAAACCGGACATTATTTCTTTCGGTAAAAAAGCACAGGTTTGCGGAGTGTTAGCCAATAAAGAAAAGTTTGACGAAGTTCCTGATAATGTTTTCAGAGAGAGCTCAAGAATCAATTCTACGTTTGGAGGTAATTTTATCGACATGCTTCGTTTTCAGTTGGTAATGGAGGTGATTGAAAAAGAAAATCTTGTGGAAAATGCAAGAATTGTCGGTGATTATTTATTGGAAGGTTTAAAAAAATTAGCAGAAAAATATCCTGAGAAATTATCCAATGCAAGAGGAAGAGGATTGATGTGTGCGATAGATTTACCAACGCCTGAGCAGAGAAATCATTTGCGTGAAGTACTTTTCCATGACGGTTTGTTTATTTTATCATGTGGAGATCAGGCACTTCGTTTCAGACCGCATCTGAACGTTTCAAAGGAAGAAATTCAGATTGCTTTAGACAAAATTGAAAATAATATTAATAAAGTTTAAAAATCAAAATTTGGAATTTTCAAAAAAACTTTATATATTTAGATACTTAAACGGTATAGAAACATGGAAAGAAGTACAAGAGTATCAGTTTTTGAGAGTGACAAACAGGCAGAAATACAATTAATCAAGTCAAAATTAGACGAAGCGCAGATTAAAAATGCCATAGAAAACAATTATCTTACTTTTACGACAACGCCAACGGCAACTTCGCTAAAAGTATTGGTTAAACTAGAAGATGAAAAAAAAGCATTCGAGATTATCGATAGCTATCTTCAACAAAATGAAAATTAAAAAACAATTTCATAATTTTAAATTTTACTACTTCGAACCGAAAATTAATTTTAATTAGTTTTCGGTTTTTTGATTTAATTAAATAAACTAATGAATTCAGAAATTAAACTGCGAAAGGCAGAAATTAAAGACAGAGATATCATCTGGAATATTTTACAACAGGCAATTGAAAGAAGAAAACAAGACGGAAGTACACAATGGCAGCAGGGCTATCCCAATCTCGGAACTGTGGAAAGTGACATTGAAAAAGGCTTCGGATACGTAATGACTGTGGATGATGAAATTGCAGTTTATACAGCTTTAATTTTAAATGATGAGCCAGCTTACAGCACTATTGAGGGAGCTTGGCTGAGCGATGAAGAGTTTGTTGTGGTACATCGTGTTGCTATTGACGAAAAATTTGCAGGCAAAGGATTAGCCAAAAAACTTTTTGATCATATTGAAGATTTTACCAGAGAACAGGGAATCCAAAGTATAAAAGTAGATACCAATTATGATAATATTGCCATGCTCAAAATCCTTGAAAGCAAAGGATATTCTTATTGTGGAGAAGTTTTTTTGGCGGGCGGAATGAGAAAGGCTTTTGAGAAGATTATAATTTAAGTAAAAAGTTAAATCTGTTTTCATTGATTCTTTAAGAAACTATAGATTGAGAAACTCTATTAAGTTTGTTCGTTTAGTTCTGAACTAAAGTTTTACATTTGCTCCAAATTTATATACAATGCATAAGAGTATAGAAATTGATGAAAAAATTTTTCAGGATGCCGTAAAGTTTTATGGTACCGTCTTCAACCTACCTCCATTAGCGTCTAAAATATATGCCTACCTTCTTTTCGATTATGAGAAGGCGGGCATTACTTTTGATGAGTTTGTGGATGTTTTGGCTGCAAGCAAAAGTTCGGTTTCTACAAGCATATCCTTGTTGCTGAATGCCGAGCTTATTGTAGATCATAATAAAATGGATGAAAGGAAACGGTATTTTTTCATCAATGATGAGTATAAGAGAATAAGATTTGAAAAAATAGTTCAAAAGATGCAAGACGAATTAAAACTAATAGATGATTTAGACAATTTTAAAAAAAATCAGGAAGATGGACAAAATAAGAAAACAGAAGCTTATAAAGCTCTTTTAAATAAAAACATAATACATATTCAGGAATCTCTTAATAAACTATAAAAAATGAATAATAAGCTAGTTATACTTTCTGTTGCAGCACTTTCTTTGGTTGCCTGCAAAAAAGAAGCTCCCAAGCAGGACGGTGCAAAGCCATATCCTGTCGTAAATGTGGAGGCAAAAAATATAGTAGGCTATCAGACCTTCCCGGCTACCATTCAGGGTAGGGTGAATAATGATGTTCGTGCTAAAATACAGGGATATATCACTCAGGTTTTGGTAGATGAAGGTCAGTATGTTAAAAAAGGGCAACCTTTATTCCGTCTGGAAACCAATATTCTAAACGAAACGGCTGCTGCTTCGAAAGCAGGAATCGGTGCTGCGGAATCTAATATTGCTGCTGCTCAGGCAGCGGTAAGTGCTGCAAATGTAGAAGTTAATAAACTGAAACCATTGGTGCAGAAAAATATTATCAGTAATGTTCAGTTGCAGACAGCTCAGGCAAACTTAGCGCAGGCACAAGCTCAATTAAAACAGGCTCAGGCTTCTAAAAGCCAGGCCGTTGCCAATTATAAAGGTGTAGAAGCAAACATTGAATATTCTGTGATTCGTGCGCCTATTTCGGGAGTTATCGGGAAATTACCTTTAAAAGTTGGAAGTTTGGTGGGACCAACTGATCAGTCGGCACTGACAACAATTTCTGATACTTCAGAAATTTACGCCTATTTTTCGATGAATGAAAAAGAATATTTTAATTTTCTTGAAAAATCTCCGGGTTCTTCGATGTCTGAAAAAATTAAAAACCTTCCGATGGTCGAATTGCAGTTGGCAAACGGAAGTTTATATCCTGAAAAAGGTAAAATTCAAGCGATTACAGGACAGATTGATCCTACCACGGGAACCATTCAGTTTAGAGTAAGCTTTACCAATGCTCAGAAATTATTGAGTAACGGTAACAGCGGAACCATCAGATTGCCACAAGCTTATGATAATGTATTAGTTGTTCCGGAAAGTGCGACGTATGAACAACAGGGCATCGTTTATGTTTATAAAGTTGATAAAGGAGACACCGCAAGAAATGTTGTAATTAATGTGATCGACAGAATCGACAATATGGCTCTTATAAAATCTGGGGTAAATAAAGGGGAAACGATCGTTGCAGCGGGTATCGGAGCTTTAAAGCCGGGAACTGCCGTGAAGCCGAAACCTGTTAAAATGGATAGTCTTGTTCAATCTATAAAACCGAAATTCTAAAATGATTAAAAATTTTATAAACAGACCGGTTCTATCCACGGTAATCTCAATTTTAATTGTGATTCTCGGGGTTTTGGGATTGATGTCGCTCCCGGTTACACAGTATCCTGATATTGCACCTGCAACGGTAAGTGTAAGAGCAAATTATACAGGAGCCAATGCTGAAACCGTAATGAAGAGTGTTGTGGTACCTTTGGAAGAACAAATCAACGGGGTTGAAGGAATGGATTATATCACTTCAACAGCAGGAAATGATGGTTCGGCTCAGATTCAGGTATTTTTTAAACAGGGAGTGAATGCAGATATTGCTGCGGTAAATGTTCAAAACCGTGTGGCGAGAGCAAGCCCATTACTTCCAAGTGAAGTTACGCGTTCGGGAGTTGTTACACAGAAACAGCAGACAAGTGCATTGATGTATCTTTCTTTTTATTCGGAAAATAAAAATATTGACGATATATATCTTCAGAACTTTTTGAATATTAACGTAATTCCGGATCTTCAGAGAATTAATGGAGTAGGTGAAGCCAACGTTTTCGGGGGTAAAAACTATTCCATGAGAATCTGGCTGGATCCGGCTAAATTGGCAGCCTATGGAATCACGCCAACTGAAGTTACCAACGCAATTAATGATCAGAGTAGAGAAGCTGCTGCGGGATCTTTAGGGCAAAACAGCGGAAGTTCTTTTGAATATATCATTAAATATGTCGGAAAATTCAGTGAAAAAGAGCAGTACGATGATATTATTATTAAAGCTCTTCCGGATGGACAGAATTTAATGTTGAAAGATGTTGCGAAAGTAGAATTGGGAGGTTTATCTTACAGCGGAATTGGTGAAAATGGTGACAATCCATCCATCAGTATGGGAGTTTTTCAAACTCCTGGTTCCAATGCTCAGGAAATTATTGAAAATATCAAAAAACAGCTGAAGGATAATGAAAGTACATATCCTGAAGGTGTAAAATATACTTTTAACTTTGACACCAACGAATTCTTGGATGCATCTATTGAAAAAGTAATTCATACGTTGATAGAAGCATTTATTCTGGTATTTATTGTTGTATATATCTTCTTGCAGGATTTCAGATCTACATTAATTCCGGCCATTGCGGTTCCGGTATCTATTGTAGGGACATTCTTTTTCCTGAATTTATTTGGATATTCATTAAACTTATTAACGTTATTCGCCTTAGTTCTTGCGATTGGTATCGTGGTGGATGATGCCATTGTCGTCGTCGAGGCTGTACACGCCAAGATGGAACATGGTATCTCAAATCCTAAAAAAGCAACTATTGAAGCGATGGACGAAATTACCGGAGCGATTATTTCAATTACTTTGGTAATGGCAGCGGTATTTATTCCGGTAACATTTATTACGGGTCCTACCGGTGTATTTTATCAGCAGTTTGGGATCACTTTGATTATTGCAATTGTCATCTCAGCGATTAACGCATTGACGTTGAGCCCGGTTTTATGTTCATTATTCTTAAAACCTCATGAAGATCATCACGAAGATTATAAGAACAAAAATATCATTCAGAAGTTCTTTTATAAATTCAATATTGGTTTTCAAACAGCGACAGACCGTTATGGAAGAGGATTTAATTTCCTGATCAAGCATAAATGGGTTACTTTGGTAATTCTTGTGGTTACAGGAGGAATTATTTATTGGGCAAATAGCAGTATGAAAAAAGGTTTCGTACCTACAGAAGACAGAGGGATTATCTTTACCGATGTACAGCTTCCGCCGGGAGCTTCGATGGAAAGAACTTATAATGTCTTGAAAACGTTACAGAAAAATGCCATGAAAATTCCTGGAATTCAGAATGTGACGATTTCTACAGGTAGAGGATTACTATCTGGAAACGGTAGTAATAATGGTCTTGCTTTTATTAAATTAAAACCATTCGACGACAGAAAAGGAGATGGTTTATCATCTGAAGAGATTTCCAAGCAGTTATTTGGTTTGGCAGGTAAAGTGCCTGATGCAAAAGTTGTATTCTTCCAACCGCCAAGTGTACCGGGATTCGGTAACAGTGCAGGTTTTGAAATGGTACTTTTGGATAAATCCGGAGGTGATTTTGCTCAGTTGGATGCAAAAACCAATGAATTTATCGGAAACTTAATGCAAAGACCCGAAATTGAATTTGCGCAAACATCATTCAATACAAAATATCCTCAGTATATGATGGAAATTAATGTTCCTTTGGCAAAGCAAAAAGGAGTTTCAGTGAATGATATTCTGTCAACAATGCAGGGATATATCGGAGGAATTTACGGTGCTGATTTTACGAAATACGGAAAACAGTTCAGAGTAATGATTCAGGCGCTTCCTGAAGACAGAATAAATGCAGATAATCTTAACCAGTATTATGTTAAGACAACCTCAGGAGAGATGTCGCCGATTTCACAGTTTGTAACATTAACTAAAACTTATGGACCACAATCGGTAGGGCGTTATAACTTATTTACGTCCGTGAAAATTACCGGAGCCAATAAAGCAGGATTCAGTTCCGGTGATGCCATTACTGCAGTGCAGGAGGTTGCTAAGGAAACACTTGATCAAAATTATGATGTTGAATTTACAGGTCTTACCCGAGAAGAATTAAGTTCAGGATCTCAGACTTTATTGATTTTTGCTTTGAGTTTAGTATTTGTTTATTTCATTCTTTCGGCTCAGTACGAAAGTTACATTTTGCCTTTGGTTGTAGTAATTTCACTTCCACTTGGGGTAATGGGGGCTTACTTCGGACAGAAAATTATGGGACTTGAAAATAACATCTACTTCCAGATTGCATTAATTATGTTGGTGGGGTTATTGGCAAAAAATGCGATTTTGATTATCGAATTTGCAGTGCAGAGAAGACATCACGGAGAAACTATTGTTGAGTCTGCTATTAATGCAGCAAAAGCGAGATTAAGACCTATTTTGATGACCTCATTAGCCTTTATCTTTGGTTTATTGCCATTGGTATTAGCAAGCGGAATTGGTGCTGTTGGTAACAGATCGATCGCAACAGGTGCTTCGATTGGGTTATTGATAGGTACTGTTTTAGGAGTATTTGTGATTCCTGTTTTGTACGTGGTTTTCCAGACTTTACAGGAGAAAATCAAGCCTATCAAACAAGAAGACATCAATTTAGCTGAATAAGAAATCTTTAAGATTTAAATAATGAAAAATTTATCAATAATAATAAAAGGAACTGCTTTTTCTGTGCTTACTGCAGTGGTACTTACTTCCTGCCATGTAAGAAAAGAATATGAAAGGCCGAAAAATGTGGTCAACGAAAATCTTTTCCGTACCGATATGCTTCCTTCAGACAGCGTAAATGTTGCGAATGTTTCGTGGAAAGAAATTTTTACAGATCCGATTCTTCAGGGACATATCAATAAAGCATTAGAAAATAATTTAGATATTAGAATTGCTTTACAGAGCATTGTTTCCGCAGAAGCCTATTTAAAACAAAGTAAAGCGGCTTATGAACCGACTTTAACGGTGGGTCCGGGCTATACGTTTCAGACTCAGTCATTAAATACTCAAACCGGGCGATTGTTCGGTGACAGAAGATACATCAACCAATTGGATGTTACAGCAAGTGTCGCTTTTGAAGCAGATATTTGGGGTAAATTAAAATCTCAGGAAAAAGCGCAATTAGCGAGTTATCTGGGAAGCGTTGCAGCTCATAAAGCAGTGAAAAGTGATTTGATCGCTTCTGTAGCTTCATCTTATTATCAGTTGCTGACGTATGATGCACAGAAAAAAATCATCCAGCAGACGATTGAAGTTCGTGAGAAAAATTTAGAAACTACGAAAGCGTTGAAAATTGCCGGAACTTTAACTGAAGTTGCTGTTCAGCAAAGTGAAGCATTAGTTTTGAATGCAAAATCTTTATTGATCGATACGGATACACAGATTCAATTGCTGGAAAATACCATGAGTCTTTTAATGGGAGAACCTTCTCATGCCATCGAAAGATCAACGTTGGAAAGTCAGAATATTCCTGTTGATTTAAAATTGGGATATCCCGCTCAGCTCTTGGCAAACAGACCTGATGTAATGAGAGCTGAATATAATTTAATGAATGCTTTTGAATTGACGAATTCTGCGAAAGCTCAGTTTTATCCTACATTAAGAATTACAGGAAGTGGAGGAATTCAGTCTCTTGATATTGATCATTTGTTTAGTGTAAATTCATTGTTTGCAAGCGTTATCGGAGGATTGGCACAGCCGATTTTGAATCGAAGAACGATCAAGACAAATTATGAAGTAAGCTTGGCAAATCAGGAAACAGCCTATTTGAACTTTAGAAAAGCGGTTTTAACTGCGGGAAAGGAAGTTTCAGATGCAATCAGAGTTTTCTCGGTTCAGGATTCTTACATTGATTTGAAGGAAAAAGAATTGAATGCCTACAAAAATTCGGTTGAGTATTCTCAGGAATTAGTGAATTACGGAATGGCAAATTACCTTGAAGTGTTGAATGCAAGCGTAAATTCCCTAAATGCAGAACTGAATATTTCTAATGCCCAATATAGTAAAATGAAAGCTGCTATAGATCTTTATCAGGCTCTTGGCGGAGGCTGGAAATAATTTTTAATAAAGTTATCGTAAAAACGCATGTTAATTAATTTTAGCATGCGTTTTTATTTTAAACTTAAAAACATGAAAATGGTAATAATACTTTATTTTAAATATAATTTTATTAAAGAAAATTTAATAAAATGTTTGGATTTGTGGTTTAAATACTTACTTTTGTAGCGCTTCAAAAAAAGAAAGGGGAATTAGCTCATCTGGCTAGAGCGTTAGACTGGCAGTCTAAAGGTGACGGGTTCGATCCCCGTATTCTCCACAAAAGATTATGTTATAAAACTATGAAGAAACTATTTTTACTTTTATTTACTGCGTTTTTATTTATTGGCTGTAGTTCAGATGAAGATACGATTTACGACTTCATAGGAACATGGTCCGGAACTTATGATGGTACTGAAAAAGGAGACTGGAATATCGTTGTAGGAAGCGACGGGAAAGTGACCGGAACAATGCATTCTGATCAGACGAATGAAAACTATCACATTTCCGGTAACTTATCTGATACAGGAGATTTAAATGCTTCTATCGGTTCACCTGCAGACGGAGAATTCAGAGGAACTCTTACAAGAGAAAAAACAGGAAACGGAAACTGGACGAATTCAGTGCCAACTCCTGTAAGATCTGGTTCTTGGAAAGGTGAAAAGAAATAAAGAATAAAATTTTTTTACAATATCTCACATAAGCTGTCCATTTTTGGATGGCTTTTTTTATTGGTGATTATTAGAATTACATTTTTCATTATTCATCAATGTTTTTTGCTGAATATTTCTGTGATTTTTCAATATATTTGTAAGTAAATAGTATGTATTGAAAAGCAAAAGGGTATGAAAACAGTATTATTTAAAGATTTAAGAATAAAACAATTATCTGTTTTGCTTATTTCATCTTCTATTATAATTTCATGTGGAAGTTCTAAAAACGTCACTGCAAAAAAGAATTCAGGAACTAAAACAATTACGAAATCTGAAAATCTCCGAAAACTGGATTCAAAATTCGACGGAAAAGTTTCAAAATCAATCAATGAACTACTTAGTGATGCGGAAAAATATCTGGGAGCACCATATAAATTCGGAGGAAATACTTCATCCGGTTTTGATTGTTCTGGATTTGCAGTAAAAGTTTTTGAGGAAAATGATTTTAAATTACCAAGAAGATCATCGGATCAGGCAGAAACCGGAAATAAAATCGACATAAAAGAAGTGAAGCCAGGAGATCTTCTGTTTTTTGCAACCGCAGGAGGAAGCCGGGTTTCCCACGTCGGAATTGTTCATGATATCGGAAATGATGGTGAAGTGAAATTTATTCATGCATCTACGTCAAAAGGTGTCATCATTTCGTCATTAAATGAAACGTACTGGAACAAAGCTTACCTGCACGCTCAAAGAGTTTTATAATGAATGTTTTTGTTATTGTGTAAACTTTTTATTAAATATTAAAATCAGCTTAAACATAATACTTTCAAAAGGTTTTGCTGAACTTTTTTGTATATTTGGCGGAATAATTTTAAACTAGAAAAATGTCGTTACAACAAACTATTGAAAATATCTGGGACAACAGAGAATTATTACAGAATGAAGATAGCCAAAAGGCGATTAGAGAGGTGATTTCTTTGGTTGATAAAGGTGAACTTCGTACAGCAGAGCCTACAGAAAACGGATGGCAGGTGAATGAATGGGTAAAAAAAGCTGTAGTAATGTATTTCCCGATCCAGAAAATGGAAACTATTGAAGTAGGTCCGTTTGAATTTCATGATAAAATGCCTTTGAAGAGAAATTATGCAGAAAAAGGCGTGAGAGTTGTACCACATGCAATTGCAAGAGAAGGTGCTTATATTGCTCCCGGAGTTATTTTGATGCCGTCTTATGTAAATATCGGTGCTTATGTAGATTCAGGAACGATGGTTGATACTTGGGCAACGGTTGGAAGCTGTGCACAGATCGGTAAAAACGTTCACCTGAGTGGTGGTGTGGGGATCGGTGGGGTTTTAGAACCGCTTCAGGCTGCTCCGGTTATTATTGAGGATGATTGTTTTATTGGTTCAAGATGTATCGTTGTAGAAGGAGTTCATGTTGAAAAAGAAGCAGTTTTGGGAGCGAATGTTGTATTAACGGCTTCAACTAAAATTATCGACGTTACAGGTGAAACTCCAATTGAAATCAAGGGTAGAGTTCCTGCTCGTTCAGTTGTGATTCCCGGAAGTTATACTAAGCAATATCCTGCCGGAGAATATCAGGTTCCTTGTGCTTTGATTATTGGTCAGAGAAAAGAATCTACAGATAAAAAAACGTCTCTTAATGATGCTTTGAGAGAAAATAATGTAGCTGTTTAAATCACTTGCAAATGGCAATTCCTAAACAAATTTTTCAGACTTTCAAAACCGATAAGCTTCCTTGGCTTACGAAGTTTCACATCAAAAGAATGCTTAGGAAAAATCCTGAGTACGAATATCATTTTTATGATGATAAAAGAATTCAGACATTCTTTAAAGATGAGTTTCCACCGGAATATTTGCAAGCTTATAATAGATTGACAATAGGAGCTGCCAAAGCAGATTTTTTCAGATACGCCATTCTTTACAAAAAAGGAGGAGTATATTTAGATGTAGACAGCGGAATTAATAAGCCTATTAAAAAGTTTATTCGTGAAGACGATGTCGCTTTGGTAACGGATGAAATTCCTCATACATACTACGTACAGTGGGGTCTTGCCTATGCCGCAGGACACCCATTTTTACAGCGAACTTTGGAGATGATTTTGGATAATATTAAAAATAATCCACATCCTCATAATGTACACAAAACAACAGGACCAACGGTTTATACAGATGCAGTAAAAGCATGTTTAAAAGAAAATCCTACCATTCCACATCGTTTTATGGGACCGCATTATGACAACAATATGCAGTTTAAATACAAGCTTGGAAAATTCTTTCTTTACAGTGATAAATCTGAACATTGGAAGCGAAAACAGCTTACCCAAAACATTATAAAGCCTGAGAATGAAGATAGCATTTGATGCCAAACGTTTTTTTCATAATACTTCAGGATTGGGTAATTACTCAAGAGATTTAGTTAGAATTTTATCTAAATATTATCCGGAAAACGAATATTTACTCTTAAATAAAAACAGGTCTGAAAGAGGGTCTGATATTTTACAAAACCCTAACGTTCATTTTGTTGAAACATCTAAAGGGAGCATGTCCCGACAGTTAAAAATGGGGAAAGATGCTCAAAAACAAAATGCAGATGTTTTCCACGGATTATCGGGTGAGTTGCCTTTAAAATGGGGTCAAAAACCGATTAAAAAGATTGTGACGATTCATGATTTAATTTTTGTTCGATACCCTCAATATTATTCTTTTTTTGATCGAAAAATTCACTTTTGGAAATTTAAAAAAGCGGCAAATTCTGCTGATAAAATCATTGCTATTTCGGAGCAGACAAAAAAGGATATTATTCAGTTTTTAAAGATTCCGGAAAACAAAATTGAAGTGATTTACCAAGGATGTCATCATGCTTTTAAAGAGCAGCAATCCAATGAGTTAATTAAAACTACAAAAGACAAATTCAACCTTCCTGAAAGATTTATTTTAAATGTCGGAACAATTGAGGATCGGAAGAATTTATTGAATATTGTCAAGGCAATTAACGGTACTAATATTCCGTTAGTAGTTGTCGGGAAAAAGACAAAATATTTCAGTAAAATTGAAGATTTTATTAAAAAAAATAAGCTTGAAAAACAGGTTCATTTCTTGGAGGGAGTTTCGATGGATGAGTTGGCAATAATCTATAAGTTGGCTGATATTTTCATTTATCCAAGTTTTTTTGAAGGTTTCGGAATACCTGTTATTGAAGCTTTATTTTCAAAAACGGTAACTGTTACGAGCAACATAAGTTGTCTACCGGAAGCAGGCGGTCCGGATTCTGTTTATATTGATCCTAATAATTATCTTGATATCCAGTCTAAAATTAAATTTTTATGGGATAACGAATCAGAAAGGAAACGTCGTGCTGATAAGGGTTTTGACTTTGTTCAGAAGTTTAATGATGAGCCGATTGCCAATCAGTTGATGAATCTTTATCAAAAAATTATTTCATAAAATTCTTGTAAGTTTAAAAATAAGTTCTACATTTGTACCACAAATTTCAACAATGAAACCAAATTTTTTAACAGTACATCATTATCATCATCATCTCTGCTAAGACGGAATTGATTGATATGTAACTATGTTAAAATCAAAATAATTAAAAACCGTCTGAGTAAACAGACGGTTTTTTTGTTTCTAAATTCTTCCCGGGCAATTTATTTCAATTAATCATTTTTGTTTACTCAGATTTAAATAATCAAAAATGAGTACTTTAAAAATCGCCATACAAAAAAGCGGAAGGCTTTATGAAGAATCTCTTCAGCTCCTGAAAGACTGCGGCATCTTCATCAACAACGGAAAAGATCAACTTAAAGTTTCTGTAGATAATTTCCCAATGGAAATCATGTATTTACGAAATTCCGATATTCCTCAATACTTAGAAGATGGAGTTGTAGATATTGCCATTGTCGGCGAAAATCTTTTAGCAGAAAAGCAGAAAAACATTCAAATTGTTCAGTCTCTTGGATTTTCAAAATGCCGTGTTTCGTTAGCAATTCCGAAAGAAATTGAAACAAACGACATCAATTATTTTCAGGGTAAAAAAATTGCTACTTCTTATCCGAATACGCTCAAAAATTTTCTTAATAAAAATAATATTTCCGCAGATATTCACGTGATTTCCGGTTCTGTAGAGATTGCTCCCAACATCGGGCTGGCAGATGGGATCTGTGATATTGTAAGCTCCGGAAGTACTTTGTTTAAAAACGGATTAAGAGAAACTGTTACTTTGCTAAAATCGGAAGCCGTTCTGGCAAAAACCTCTAAGCTGGATATAGAGAAACAAGCTATTTTAGAAAAATTTCTTTTCAGAATTAAAGCTGTTTTAAAAGCGAAAAATTCTAAATATATCTTAATGAATGTTCCTAACGAAAAGATTGAAATAATTTCAAAAAGTCTTCCAGTACTTAAAAGTCCAACTGTTATTCCCTTAGCAGAAGAGGGTTGGAGCAGTATTCATTCGGTAATTGATGAGGAAAGATTCTGGGAAGTGATTGATGAGCTGAAAGAAAAAGGAGCGCAGGATATTTTAATAATTCCAATCGATAAAATGGTGATTTAATATGAATATTTATAAATATCCCGATAGAAATAATTGGTCTGAACTGATAAAAAGACCAATCATAAAAAGAGAACAACTCACAGAAATTATTACTGATATTTTCAAAAATGTTGAAAGAAATGGAGATCAGGCTTTAATTGAGTTTAATAAAAAATTCGATAATGCTGAAGTTAAAAATATCAAGGTTTCTGACGAAGAAATAGAAAGTTCTACAAATTTAATTAGTGCAGAATTAAAATTGGCTATTCAGCAGGCAAAAGATAATATTACAAAATTTCACGCTTCACAAATTCCTGAAATTGACAAGATTGAAACAACTAAAGGAGTGATCTGTTGGAGGGAAACCAGAGCGATTGAAAAAATAGGAATTTATGTTCCGGGAGGTACAGCGCCGTTATTTTCAACCGTCTTAATGCTTGCAATTCCAGCCAAATTAGCAGGGTGCGATGAAATTATATTATGTACACCGACCGATAAAAATGGAAATATTAATCCTGCAATTTTATATACTGCAAAACTTTGTGGTATTACTGAGATCTTTAAAATCGGTGGTGCTCAAGCCATTGCCGCAATGACCTTAGGAACTGAAAGCATTCCGAATGTTTATAAAATTTTCGGACCGGGAAATCAGTTTGTTGTTGCGGCAAAAGAATACTGTCAAAGTTTCGGGGTTGCCATCGATATGCCTGCCGGACCGAGCGAAGTATTGGTGATAGCTGATGAACAGGGAATTCCCGCATTTTGTGCTGCAGATTTACTTTCTCAGGCGGAGCATGGGAGTGACAGTCAGGTCGTTTTTATTGCAACAGATGAGAAAATTTTTAACCAAACTATCGAAGAAACGGAAAAACAACTCATTAAACTTCCACGAAATGAATTTGCAAAAGAATCATTGAGAAACAGTTATTTTATTTTATTAGAAACAATCGAAGAAGCCATTAAATTGAGCAATTTATATGCTCCTGAACATTTGATTTTAGCAATAAATGATTTTGAGAAATATATACCGAAAATTTTAAATGCAGGTTCTGTTTTTCTTGGAAATTATTCATGCGAGAGTGCAGGAGATTATGCAAGCGGAACCAATCATACACTTCCTACAAACGGGTTTGCAAAGAATTACAGCGGAGTCTCCTTGGATAGTTTTGTCAAGAAAATCACTTTCCAGAATTTATCAAAAAAAGGACTTCAAAATTTAGGAAAAACAATAGAAATTATGGCAGAAGCAGAAGGTTTATATGCTCACAAAAATGCCGTATCAATCAGATTAAATCAAGAAAATGGAAGAATTTAATATCAATAGCTTAGTACGAAAAAATATTCTACAACTACAACCTTACGTCAGTTTTAGAGATCATAATGAATTTGAAAATCCCGTTTTTTTGGATGCTAATGAAAGTCCTTTTGGTGAATTCAATCGCTATCCTGATTCTACACAGAAAAAATTGAAGCGAAAACTATCTGAAATAAAAAATATTTCAGTTGATCAAATTGCTATTGGAAACGGAAGTGATGAATTAATTGATTTGATTATAAAAGTTTTTTGCGAACCTAAAAATGATTCAGTTTTGGTTATGAATCCTTCTTTTGCAATGTATGGGTTTTATGCTTCTATCAATGAAAATCAAGTTGTAAAACTTAATTTAAATGAAAATTTTGAAATTGAAAAAGATAATTTTTTAAACGTTATAAGAGATAATCAGTTAAAAATATTCTTTTTATGCTCGCCAAATAATCCAACAGGAAACAGCATAGAAGACATTGAAGTTTATATTAAAAACTTCAATGGAATTGTGGTAGTTGATGAAGCGTATATTGAGTTTTCCGGAAAAATGTCAAGTATTGAATTATTGGAAAAATATCCGAATCTTATCGTTCTTCAAACCTTTTCAAAAGCGTGGGGAATGGCGGGTGCTAGAGTTGGTGTGGCTTATTCGTCAAAAGAAATTATTAAATTGATCAATACGGTAAAGTCACCTTATAATATTAATTCTTTAAGTTTAAATAAAATATTGGAAGTAATTAATATACAATATAATACAATTGAAAATATAAAAAATACTTTAAGGGAAATTTCATGGTTGGAAAATAAGTTTCAGACTATAAATTGTATAAAAAAAGTGTATCCGACTGATGCTAATTTTTTCTTAATTGAATTTAAAGACTCAGAAAAAGTTTATGAAAAATTACTGGAAAAGGAAATTCTGACGAGTAAAAGAAACTCTCAAATTCCAAATTGTATTCGAATTAACGTTGGAAATAGAGAAGAAAATATTCAATTAATTCAAGTTTTAAAAAGTATTGAATCGTGAAAAAAGTATTATTTATAGATCGTGACGGCACTTTAATTATGGAACCGCCAACAGATTTTCAGGTAGATTCTTTAGAAAAATTAGAATTTTATCCTAATGTTTTTCAAAACCTTTCAAAAATAGCAAAAGAACTAGATTACGAGTTGGTCATGGTGACCAATCAGGATGGTTTGGGCACAGACAGTTTTCCTTTTGAAGACTTTATAAAGCCTCATGAAAAAATGTTAAAAGCATTTGAAAATGAAGGGATTATTTTTAATGATATTTTAATTGATAAAAGTTTTGAACATGAAAATTTACAAACAAGAAAACCGGGAATCGGAATGTTTGGTAAATATATTTATGGAGATTATGATCTTGAAAACTCTTTTGTGATTGGAGACCGATTAACAGATATTCAATTAGCAAAAAATTTAAGTTCAAAAGCAATTTTCATTAATAAAATTCAAAATAAGGGTACAGATTTGACGACGGAAAGTTGGAGTGAAATTTATTCATATTTAAAGCAAATTCCACGAAAATCTATCGTTTTTAGAAAAACAAAGGAAACGGATATTGAGGTTGAAGTTAATCTCGATGGAAGCGGAAAATCAGAAATCTCAACAGGTTTATATTTCTTCGATCATATGCTTGAACAGATTTCAAAACACGGGAATTTAGATTTAAAAATTAAAGTAAAAGGTGATCTTCAGGTTGATGAACATCACACCATTGAAGACACAGGAATTGTTTTGGGAGAGGCTATTCTGAAAACTTTAGGAAAGAAAAAAGGAATTGAGCGATATGGATTTCTTTTGCCTATGGATGATTGTCTGGCGCAGGTTGCCATCGATTTTGGAGGACGTTCTTGGTTGGTTTGGGAAGCTGATTTTAATCGTGAGAAAATTGGTGATGTTCCTACGGAAATGTTTTATCACTTCTTTAAATCTTTCACCGATTCGGCTAAATGTAATGTAAATATTAAAGTTGAAGGTGAGAACGAACACCACAAGATCGAATCTGTTTTTAAAGCTTTTGCAAAAGCTTTAAAAATGGCTGTTAATCAAACAGATCAGAACTTTAATGTACCATCAACTAAAGGAAGCTTGTAAAATGATTGCGATTATAAAATACAACGGGGGGAATGTAAATTCCGTACAAAATGCGTTGAACAGATTTAATGTAAATTCTATTGTTACCGATGATTTTGAACTGATTCAGAAAGCTGATAAAGTTATTTTTCCGGGTGTTGGTGAAGCTTCATCAACAATGAAAATTTTAAAGCAAAAAGGGTTGGATCAGTTAATTCCAACTTTAAAACAACCTGTTTTGGGAATTTGTCTGGGAATGCAGTTAATGTGTAAAAACAATGAAGAAGGAAACACCGTCGGAATGGGTATTTTTGATAGTAATGTGAAGAAATTTCCTGCAAAAGATATTGTTCCGCATATGGGGTGGAATACGATTTCAAACTTTAAATCATCATTCTTTGATGGTATTCAAGAAGAAAATGATGTATATTTTGTCCATAGCTATTATTGTGAATTATCTGAGAATACCACTTCGGTTTGTGATTATATTTTGCCTTTCAGTGCATCTTTACAAAAGGATAATTTTTATGCGATGCAGTTTCATCCTGAAAAATCAGGGGAAATTGGAAGTCAATTATTAGAAAACTTTTTAAAACTTGAAGTATGAAAATTATTCCTGCTATTGACATTATTGATGGAAAATGCGTACGCCTGTCAAAAGGTGATTATGAGACAAAGAAAATTTACAGCGAAAATCCGGTTGAAGTTGCTAAAGAATTTGAAGATTATGGAATACAATTTCTTCATTTAGTTGATCTTGATGGAGCAAAATCCAAACATATTGTGAACCATAAAGTATTGGAAAATATTGCTAAAGAAACATCTTTACAAATAGACTTTGGAGGTGGTTTGAAAAGTTTAGAGGATATTGAGGCTGCATTTAATTGCGGAGCAAAACAGATTACCATCGGAAGTATTGCCGTTCAAGATCCTGAATTTTGTTTTGAATTAATTAGAAAATACGGTTCAGAAAAAATTATTCTCGGAGCCGATTGTGAAAACAGAAAGATAAAAACGTCCGGCTGGCTGGAAGAGAGTGATAAAGATGTAATTGATTTTATCTTACAATACCAAGAAAATGGTGTAAAAAATACAATTTGCACTGATATTTCCAAAGACGGAATGCTGGAAGGTCCGTCGACAGATTTGTATAGAGATATTTTGGAAAAAACAACTGTTCAATTGGTTGCAAGTGGCGGTATTTCAGGAATTAAAGATGTTCATCAAATGAAGAAAATTGGATGTTCGGGAACGATTATCGGAAAAGCAATATATGAAGGAAAAATTGAACTGAAAGAATTACAGAAATTTATTGAAAATGCTTAAAAAAAGAATTATTCCATGTCTGGATATAAAAGACGGAACAACGGTAAAAGGAATCAATTTTGAGGATCTGCGTAATGCCGGAAATCCTATTGAATTGGCGAAAAAATATGAAGAGGAAGGTGCTGATGAATTGGTTTTTTTGGATATTACTGCGACGATCGAAGAGCGAAAAACTTTCATTGAATTGGTAAATCATATTGCCCAGGAACTTAGTATTCCTTTCACCGTCGGAGGTGGAATTTCAACGGTTGAAGACGTCAGAAAGCTTCTGGAAGCAGGAGCAGATAAAATCAGTATCAATTCTTCTGCGGTTAAAAAAACTCAGTTGATTTATGATTTGGCTAAAGAATTTGGCAGTCAATGTATTGTAGTTGCAATTGATACTAAATTTATAAATAACAATGATTGGGTTCATATCAAAGGTGGGCGGGAAATCACCCACTTAAAAACATTGGATTGGGCAAAAAAGGTTGAACAATTAGGAGCCGGAGAAATTCTTTTAACTTCGATGGATGGAGACGGAACAAAAAAAGGTTTTGATCTTAGACTTACAAAAATGATTTCAGAAAATGTAAATATTCCTGTAATTGCTTCCGGAGGGGCAGGAAATATTGAAGATTTTGAAAATGTTTTTAATCAAACCAAAGCAACAGGAGCTTTAGCAGCCAGCATTTTCCATTTTGGGGAAGTGACAATTCAGGAGTTGAAAAGTGAATTAAAATCTAAAAAAATAGCAATACGATGAAGATTAATTTTAGTAAAAATGAAGGATTAGTACCTGTGATTATTCAGGATGAAAGAACACTTCAAGTGTTGATGTTGGGTTATATGAATGAAGAAGCTTTCAAAAAAACAAAAAATGATGGAATCGTTACATTTTTCAGCCGTTCCAAAAACAGACTTTGGACGAAAGGTGAAGAATCCGGGAATTTTTTAACCGTAAAAAGTATTGATATCGATTGTGATCAGGATACAATTTTAATTAAAGCGGTTCCTAAAAATATTGTTTGTCACACGGGAAATTTCAGTTGTTTTGGAGAGAAAGATTCCAAAGGATTTTTATATGAATTGGAAGAAAAAATTGCTCAAAGAATTGATAAAAAGGTAGAAGATTCCTATACTTATTCTTTGTATCAGAGAGGAATCAATAAAGTTGCTCAAAAAGTAGGCGAGGAAGCGGTAGAACTAGTAATTGAGGCAAAAGATAACAATACTGATTTATTCAAAAATGAAGCTGCAGATCTGCTTTATCACTTTTTAATTTTACTGAAATCAAAAAATATATCACTAAACCAGATTGAAAAAATACTTTTAGACAGAAATAATTAAAGCCTTCCAAAACAAGGCTTTAATTTCTATTACATTTATCTATTAGCAACTGCAAAATGTTGTAATGCTCCAATGGTTGCCTTCCCGATATTAAAAACATACATTACATCTGTATTTGCAAATGTATCATCTTTTGTGTGGGGAAGATCACTCCTCAGATATTCGAAAAAGCCTGTAATTACCTCACCTTTTTTCTCAAAAGAAATATAGTCACTGTGTTCTGCAGGATCAATTTTTGCCTGTAAAGGAGAATAAAGTGTCGTACAAGTCATTAATTCTTTGGTAATTTGAGTTGAAGCTGCATTGTTTTTAGAGGTTCCGTCTTGATCTTCATCACAAAAAACGGTATCATTAAACATCCCTTTTTTTCCTCCAACCTGATCTAGATTAAAAACCATTTTTATATCAAATTGACGAGTTTTATCTTTATAAACTACATCATTTACGTAGTGTTTACTTCCATAAAGCCCTTGCTCTTCGCCGGAAAAATGAATAAATTTAATGGAATAAGCAGTAGGAATATCTTTTAAAATTTTTGCTGTTTCGAGCATAATAGAAGTTCCGCTGCCATTATCATTTACTCCAGGACCATTAATGCTGTCGAAATGTCCACAGATAATTACATATTTATCGGGATAAACTGTGCCTTTTTTTGTTATGATAAGATTTTTTGATTTTACTCTTCCTATTGAAAAAGGATCTTCTTCAATTTGATCTTCAGAATAGCCGAAAGCCAAATATTTATCTTTAATCCATTTCAAAGCGTTTTCATTTTCTATAGAACCTGTAGTTTTTACTCCAAGTTTTTCAAATTCTTTCAAATTCGAGATAATATCTTCTTTCTTTAACATATTTACACGATCCTGATAAGACTGAATAAAAGTCTGTGCATTCAGACTTAAAGCTGATAAAGAAAAGAGTAGAAGTGTGGGGATTTTTTTCATTATAGTAAGGTTATAGTTTTATTAATCATCAAAAATAGAAATAAAAAAGTCCTGATCAACAATCAGGACTTCCATATTTTAAAAATAAAATTATTTTGCAATAATTATTTTTCTGACAGCAGTTTTATCATTTGCTTTAATAGTACAAAGGTAAGTTCCGTTTATTAAGCCTGAAACATTGATTTTTGTTTGATTATCATGGTTCAAAATTGTTCTTCCGGCTAAATCTGTAATTTCCAGTTTAAAATTTTTCACTTCTTTCGGAAGCTCTATATTTAAATAATCTTTTGCCGGATTCGGATAAATCTTGATTGATTCTAAGGGATTTATATTTGCTTCATCAGTGCCCAATAAAGAAGTAGTAGCTACCGCAAAATGCTGTAATGCTCCCACCGCAGCTTTTCCTACATTAAAAACATATGTTGGATCTACATTGGCAAAGGTATCATTTACCGTATGCTCATTATAGCTTCTTACATTTTCATAAAAACCTGTGATAATATCCCCGTTAGCTTCAAAAGGAACATAATCGGATGAATATGCATCAGACATTACAGTCTGAAGAGGTGAGTATAGTGTTGTACAAGTCGCTAATTGCTGTGTAAAAGAAAGCGAAGCTGCATTATTGCCTGTCTGTCCGCTCTGATCACTTTCGCACTTAATTGCATTATTAATATTCCCGATTTTTCCTCCTACCTGATCAATATTAAAAACCAATCTTACATTTAATTGACGAACACTGTTTTGAAAAACCACATTATTCGCATAATGATTACTTCCCAACATTCCCTGTTCTTCACCCGAAAAGTTAATAAATTTAATAGAATATTCAGTCGGAATATCTTTTAAAATCCTGGCAGCTTCCAAAATAATTGAAGTTCCGCTGCCATTGTCGCTTACTCCAGGACCTGTAACGGTGTCATAATGTCCACAGATAATAACGTATATATTAGGATAAGTTGTTCCTGTTTTTGTGAGGATTAAATTTTTTGAAGTTAAACTTCCGTAATTAAAAGTATCTTCCGTCATTTGACTTGAAGTATACCCATACGCCAAATATTTTGCTTTAAGCCAGTTTAATGCATTGGTATTGGCGGTAGATCCTGTGGTTTTTACTCCAAGATTACCAAATTCCTGAAGGTTTGTTGTAATATTGGTTTGTGAAACCTGGTCTGCTCTGTTTTTATAAGCCTGTACAAGACTTTGTGCCTGCAGATTATAAGTTGCTAATGAAAGCAATAGAATAGTAGTAACTTTTTTCACTTCGGGGTACAGTTTTACGTATATAATAATTAGCAAATGTATATAATAAAAAAATCCTGAGCAAAAAACTCAGGATTTAATATTGATAACAAAAATTCTACATTATTTTACTTGATCTACAACTGCTTTGAAAGCTTCAGGGTGATTCATTGCTAAATCTGCTAAAACTTTTCTGTTAAGCTCAATGTTGTTCTTTTTAAGAGCTCCCATAAACTGAGAGTAAGACATTCCATGTTCTCTAGCTCCTGCGTTGATACGCGTGATCCAAAGTGATCTGAAATTTCTTTTCTTTTCTTTTCTACCACGGTAGGCATATTGCATTGCTTTTTCCACGGCATTTTTAGCTACAGTCCAAACGTTCTTTCTTCTACCGAAAAAACCTTTAGCTAGCTTTAAAACTTTTTTTCTGCGAGCTCTTGAAGCTACGGCATTTACTGATCTTGGCATAATTTAATTGTTTTTTTGAAATGTGCGGTAATTATTTCATTACTCTTAGTGGCTCCATTTCAGGGTTAAATTGTTGAATTTGTTTTGAATTCTTATAAACCGAATATAGATTTATAAAAACTACTTGATTGCTAATTGACGTTTAACGCTTTTTTCGTCCACTTTAGCTACGTAAGAAGTAGTAGTAAGATTTCTCTTCTGCTTAGTTTCTTTCTTCGTTAAGATGTGGCTTTTGTAAGCAT
>Ga0308171_1000977_pt1 | contig 45523 bp, 40 predicted proteins | sample PhyGR1_FD_202135 | JGI IMG/M metagenome (GOLD analysis project Ga0308171, IMG submission 202135) | Phyllosphere microbial communities from UC Gill Tract Community Farm, Albany, California, United States - DLSLSG.R1 | ecosystem: Host-associated > Plants > Phyllosphere > Unclassified | place: USA... | reverse complement strand
CGGATCCGATGATGGCGAGCCGATGATGGACATGAACACGACGCCGTTGATCGACGTCATGCTCGTGCTCCTCATCATGTTCATCATCACCATCCCGATCCAGACTCACGCGGTGAAGGTCGACCTTCCGGTCAACTCTCCGAGAAACCAGCCGCAGGTGAACAGCGAAAAGAACAAGGTCGGCATCGACGCCGCCGGCACGGTCACCTGGAACGGTGCGCCGGTCGACGAAGTCACGCTGCGCCAGTTTCTGGATCAGACCGCTGCCATGAACCCCGAGCCGGAATTGCACTTCCAGCCCGCCCCGGACGCCAAATACGCCAAGGTCGACGAAACCCTGGCGGTCATCAAGCGCTCGGCGGTCAGCAAGCTCGGCTTCATCGGCAACGAGCAGTATCGCAACGACTTCTGATCCTCAGCGATCAGTGTCGGACGGAATGGGGCGGTCTCTGCGGAGGCCGCCCTTTTTCGTTTGCCGGGGGGATGAGAGGGATTCCCGTGGCCTTCGACTTCGCTCAGGCTGAACGGCGTTCAGGTGGCTGTTCCTCCGTCCACATCCTCCCAGTCGCTACGAATGCCGAAAGCGCGCAGCCTCCACGGTCCGTTCAGCCTCAGCGAAGTCGAAGGCCACGCCCTACCCGTGCCCAAATTCGATCTTCGCGATGACGAGAGTGTGCCCAGTTATCGCAGCGCAATCGCCCACAGGAGCGGCATTTTCCCTTGCCTGAGCGATCCTCGGCCGACGCCACCCTATTCGAGCCGTCCTAGGGGATCGGTAAACTCTTATGCCTATCCTGCTCTCCCGGTCGGGGTGCCGAAGCCCGAACTCCTCCGCCCCGCGTCATCCGTTCTCCGTTCCGAAACAGCGCATCTTTCACCTCTTGCGGACGTTTCACAAAAATGACAACGTAACGTCATAAAAGTGAAACATAGGAGAATTGAGATGCGCGGAGTCGTTTCGGTTTTGCTTGTGGCGGCGGCGGGCATGGCGGCCCCGGCCATGGCCCAGGATTCCTGGCCGCAGCGCACGGGGTTTCACGAGATTGCCGCCGGGAATTTCCTGGCCGCTGAGCGGACCTTGCTCGAAGAGCGTCGCGCCAGTCCGGACAGCCCCGAACTGATGCTCAACCTCGCCGCCGTCTACGCCAAGACGGGCCGCGCCGCCGAAGCGCGGGCGCTGTATGATTCGGTGCTCCAGGAAAAGCCGATCGCGATGGACATGCCCTCGGGCGCGATCCTGTCGTCGCATACCGTGGCCCGCACGGGCCTGCGCCATTTGCCGCAGACGATCGCGGCGCGTTAAATCCGAAAGGCAGGTCCAGGCGCGTCGCGTCTGGACTTGCCCACAGGTTACACGGCTTTCGACGGTGCGGCGTGCGCGCATTGTTGCCGATGCCGGAGTTCGGCCCGCTTCTTGCCCCTGATAAAGGGGCGCGACGCTTCGGCTGAATAGAGGCGGTCATTATCGAGAGGGGGCCACATCCCCTTTAGGCCTTCGGCCCGCCACCTCTTCCCCCAGGGATGGAATGTCGGTCCGCCCCTGACGTCACAGGCGCGGCAGGGTCACCCCGCGCTGGCCCATATATTTGCCCGCACGGTCGGCATAGCTGGTTTCGCAGGGCTCATTGCCCTTCAGGAACAGGAACTGACACGCGCCCTCATTGGCGTAGATCTTGGCGGGCAGCGGGGTGGTGTTGGAGAATTCCAGCGTCACATGCCCCTCCCAACCCGGCTCCAGCGGTGTGACGTTCACGATGATCCCGCAGCGTGCATAGGTCGACTTGCCCAGGCAGATCACCAGCACGTCACGCGGCACGCGGAAATATTCGACCGTCCGCGCCAGCGCGAAGCTATTGGGCGGGATGATGCAGACATCGGTCTTGCGGTCGACGAAGCTGTTCGAGGCGAAGTCCTTCGGGTCGACGACCGCGCTGTCGACATTGGTGAAGATCTTGAACTCGTCCGCCACCCGCGCGTCATAGCCATAGGAGGACAGGCCATAGCTGATGCAGCCGTCGCGGCGCTGGCTCTCGACAAAGGGTTCGATCATGCCTTGGGTCTGCGCGGCTTCGCGAATCCAGCGGTCGGACAGGATCGACATCTTCATTCCCCTTAAGCTTGGCCGCTCATCGCCGGATCGTGGGGACAGGGCAAGCGGTAACCGTAGAAAGGGGCTTGCGGTTGACGTTGCGTCAAGCGGTACGGTTCCCCCATGACGACCATGATCGACATTGCCGAGATCGCCCGCCAGACCGGGCTCAGCAGCCGGGCGCTGCGCTTCTATGAGGCGCGGGGGCTGATCCGGCCGCTGCGCAGCGAAGGCGGGCGGCGGATCTTCGGCGCGGGCGAGTTGGAGCGGCTGCACGCGATCGTCGCGCTCAAGCGGGCGGGCTTCACTCTGGCGGCGATCGGTCGGATGCTCGACCGGCCGGGCACCGCGCTGGGGCCGATGATCGCGGCCCAGGCCAAGGTCGTCGAGGCGGAGCGTACGACGCTGGCGGAAACCGCCGCGCTGCTCCGATCCATTCAGTCCCGCATCGATGCCGGCGAGCGCATCGACGTCGCGACCCTCTGCTCGCTGATTCGAAAAGGGAATGCGATGACGACGGCACAATGGAAATCGGTGGTGGACCGCCATTTCTCCGAGGAGGAACAGGCGCATTGGGCAGAGCGGCTGAAGGCGCTGGGGCCGGATTTCAAGCAGGACGCCTATCAGGCGCAATGGGCCGACTTGGGGCAGCGGATCGCGGCGGCACTGCCGATGGACCCGAATTCGGAAGCGGCGTGGGGGTTCGTTCGCGAATGGCAGGCTCTGCTCGCGCCATTCCATGCGGTGGCGTCACCGGAGATGCGGGCGGGTGCTGCCCGGCTGCACCAGAATCGAGCGGAATGGGATAGGCAGGCCGATCCCGGTTTTTCATCGGAGGTCTGGCAGTTCATCCAGGCAGCGGGGGCGGCGATGAAGGCGCGAGGGGAGGTGCCGGGGGCGTGATATTATTCACGCGAAGCCGCGAAGACGCGATGATTTTCGAAGAATATTGATGTTCGCGCGGAGGACGCAGAGGTGTCGTCCCTTGCGGCAAGGGATTGCCGGTCATCGTGAACGGTTCGGGGACTTTGGGACCCAAAACCGCTCTGCGTCCTCTGCGCCTCTGCGGGAATAATCTATTCGTGTCTTCGCGCCTTCGCGCGAGAAAATCAGCCGATCCCCAGATCCGCCGGACCGAACGCATCCGGCAGCAATTCCGACAAACGATAGGTCCGCACCGCATCGCCCTCCGCAGAGCCGCAATGGACGGGCAGATCGCGTCCGCCCATCTGCGCGGCTTCGTTGATGACCTGGCGGCAACGGCCACAGGGGCTGACCGGCGTCGTGCCGGTGGGCGCTCCGTCCGCATCCATCGCGCCGCCGATCACCCCGATCGCGACAATCTCGCGCAGCCGCCCGGCGGCCGAGGCGGTCGCGATCGCCACCGTCTCGGCACAGAGCGACAGGCCGTAGCTGGCATTCTCGAAATTCGCGCCGGTGATGACCGAGCCATCTTCCATTAGCAGCGCCGCACCGACCGCAAAACGGCTATATGGCGCATGGGCGTTCCGCGCGGCCTGGCGGGCGGCAGCGATCAGGGCATTCGGATCGGTGGAATTCATGGCGTGACGACGTCCCAATTGACGGGGCCTTCCACCCCCTCGACCCGGCGAAAATCGCTGGCGCGCCACATGCGCCAGGGGCGGACGGCGTAATCGGGCTTGAACAGATTGCCCATGGCCCAGACGGGGCGGGGCAGGGCGGCGGTGATGGTGTATTCGGACTCGAACGCCTTCGACACGCGCAGCATCACGGGCTTGGCGGTGTGCGTCTCGACCATCGATACGAAGCGGGTCAGGTCGGCGACAAGCTGCGCGCGGTCTGGCCGGGCGGTGCAGTCGTCATGGAAGGACAGGTCGATCACGGCGGGCAGGGCGTCGCCCGCGCGCGGCACGAAGATGTTGAAGGCATCGGCCTGCGCCGCGGCGGGCTGGCACAGCGAATAGATATGGATCGCTCCGCGCCGCATCCCCGCCTCGGGCAGAGCGGCCCAATTCGCCTCGAACGCCGCATCGCGCCGATCCGCACCCGATGTCGCGACGAGATAGGCGAAGTCCGCCCCATTGGCGCGCAAAGTGCGCCATTCCACCGCGGGCGGATTTTCAGGGAGATCGATGCCCTGCAACGGATAATGCTCTGTCGCGGGCTGCCAATGCGTCGCCCAGTGTCGCCCGCCCGCCGTGATCGCGCCGAGGGCCAGCAGCCCCGCGCCGATTTTCCAGAGAATCGCCATCAGTTGCGGATATGCAGGACGCAGAGCAGTGTGAAGAGGCGACGTGCGGTATCGAAGTCGACCTCGATCTTGCCGGTCAGCCGTTCCTTCAGCATCTGCGCCGCGTCGTTATGGATGCCCCGCCGGGCCATGTCGATCGTCTCGATCTGCTGCGGCGTGGCGGCCCGGATCGCTTGGTAATAGCTGTCGCAGATCGCGAAATAATCCTTGATCGGCCGCCGGAAGCGGCCCAGCGCCAGCACCAGCGTCTCGATATGCGTACCGTCCTCCCGGTACATATGGATGCCGAGCCGCCCTTCCTCGGACTCCAGCTTGATGCGGTAGGGCCCGGCATAGCCGTCCGCCTGGGGGCGTTGGGGGGCGAAATAATTTTCTTCGATCAGGTCGAAGATCGCGATCCGCCGCTCCTGCTCGACATCGGCGGAGCGCCAGCCCAGGCTGCGCTCGTCCAGGTCGATAGAGATGATCCGGGGATCGGCCATCCGGCAGGGATAGTCGCGAAGCGCGTGCGTCGCAAATCCCCCGCTGATCGACGCAATCAACTTCACAGAGGGGCTCTTCCCGCGCTAACGCCGAAGAAATGGCCACCCTCGCATTCCCGAACCCCGCTGCCGGTACCGAGCCGCAGCAGCTTCCCCGCAATATCGAGGCGGAGGCCGCGCTGCTGGGCGCGATGATGATCGACAACCGGCTGGCCGACGATCTGGTCGACCGGCTGGACCCGGACCATTTCTTCGAGCCCGTGCATGGCCGTGTGTTCGCTGCGATCAAGAATCTGCGCGCCACCGACATGCTGGCGACCCCCGTCACGCTGCGCCCGATGTTCGAGGCGGACGAGGGGATGAAGGCGCTGGGCGGCCCGTCCTACCTCGCCCAGCTGACCGGATCGGGCGCAGGCCTGATCGGCGCGCGGCAGTTCGCGACGCAGATCTATGACCTCGCCATGCTCCGCGCGCTGGTGACGGTGGGGCGGACCTTGGTCGACCGGGCGATGGACACCTCCGAAGAGGTGAATCCGCGCGCGCAGATCGAGCTGGCCGAGAATGAGCTGTTCAAGGTCGCGGCGGACGGTGGCTCCGAGAATGCGGTGAAGAGCTTCGCCCAGGCCACCACCATGGCGGTCAAGAATGCCGAGCGGGCGCTGAATTCCGGCGGCCATGTCTCGGGCATCACCACGGGTCTGGACTCGGTCAATGCCAAGATCGGCGGTATGCACCGCTCCGACTTGATGATCCTGGCGGGTCGTCCCGGCATGGGCAAGACCTCGCTCGCGACCAATATCGCGTTCAACGCGGCGCGCCGCTGGATGCGCGACATGCAGGACGGGATTCCGCCCTCCGAGTCGGTGGGGGCGAAGGTCGCGTTCTTCAGCCTCGAAATGTCGGCCGACCAGCTGGCGACGCGTATCCTGGCCGAGCAGTCGGGGATCAGCTCCGAAGCGCTGCGCATGGGCAAGATCAGCCGCAACGAGTTCGCCCAGCTGGCCGCCGCCGCCGCCGAGCTGGAGCAGTTGCCGCTGTTCATCGACGATACCGGCGGCCTGTCCATCTCGGCGCTGCACACCCGCGTCCGGCGGCTCCAGCGGCGGCACAATAACGAGATCGGGCTGGTCGTGGTCGACTATCTCCAGCTGCTGACCGGTTCGGGCAAGTCGTCGGAAGGCAACCGCGTGCAGGAAATCTCCGAGATTTCGCGCGGGTTGAAGACGCTGGCCAAGGACATGAACGTGCCGGTGCTGGCGCTGTCGCAGCTCAGCCGTGCGGTCGAGCAGCGCGAGGACAAGCGCCCGATGCTGTCCGACCTTCGCGAATCGGGCTCGATCGAGCAGGACGCCGACATGGTCTGGTTCGTGTTCCGCGAAGACTATTACATGATGCAGCGCGAGCCCAAGCGCCCGATGGAGGGCGATGACGGCAAGGTCTTCGAGGACCATGCGAAATGGGCGACCGAGGTGGAGCGGGTCTACGGTCTGGCCGAGCTGATCGTCGCGAAGCAGCGTCACGGTGCCACGGGCAAGGTGGTGATGAAGTTCGACCCGACGATCACCCGGTTTACGGATTTCGCGGGATATTAAGCCTGGGCGGGTTTATCCCCGCACGCCGTTCTGCCTGAGCGAAGCCGAAGGCCATGGGATGACCTCTGCCAAGAGGCGGGCTTTGGGGCGTGCACTTCGACTTCGCTCAGTGCGAGCGGATGTTGGGATGGTGTTTCTCACCACTCCCTGACGATCCCGGCGAAGACCAGGGCCCAACGGCCACGAAGTTTGAAGCGCGCCAAACGGGGCGTGGGAATCCGTCTCACCGCTCGCTTATGTCTCGCGAGCTACTCGGCGCATCGCAACTGGACCCCGGCCATCGCCGGAGTGGTGCTGTTAGAGTAGGATGACATGGAGCCTAGCCCCTCCCCTTCAGGGGAGGGGCTCGGGTTGGGGCATCACCACGGGCACCGCGTTTGTGGATGCGCCCCACCCCCGGCCCTTCCCCTGAAGGGGGGTGGATCAACCTGATGTCATCCCGCTCTATTGTATGAAGGGCTCAACCCGGCCGAACGGCTTCCACCGGACGGTGTATTCCGCACTCGACCTTGTCGAACCCGCGCCAGCGGCCTGCACGTGGGTCTTCGCCGGGCTTCACCTTGCTTGTGCAGGGCGCGCAGCCGATCGACAGATAGCCTTCTGCCTCCAGCGGATGGCGCGGCAGGTCGTGGGCGGCGAAATAGCCGTCCAGCGCCGCCTTGTCCCAGTCCGCCAGCGGGTTGAGCTTCAACCGCCCGTCCTCGACCTCGAAGCGCGGCAGGGCGCGGCGGGTGCCCGCCTGAAAGCCCTTGCGGCCCGAAATCCATGCCTCGAAGGGCGCGAGCCCGCGCGCCAGCGGCTCGACCTTGCGCAACTCGCAGCAGCCATCGGGATCGTAACCGTGGCGGATGCCCTCCGGGTCTTTCGCCGCCAGCCGCGCGAGGTCGGGCTGGATCACGCGGACGTCGAGCAGGCCCAGCCGCGCGACCAGCGTGTCGCGATAGGCGAGCGTTTCGGGAAACATCTTCAGCGTATCGGTGAACACCACCGGCGTCGCGGGATCGGCCTGTGCGACCATGTGCAGCAGCACGGCGGACTCGGTGCCGAAGGACGACACCGCCGCGATCCCGCCCCGTAGCTCGCCGGTCAGCAGGGTACGCAGCATCTCCGGCGCAGGGACGCCCGCGAACCGCGCTTCGTAAGCGGCGGCGTCCTCCGCCGTATAGGCGGGCCGCACGTCGATTCGATCGGGGATCCGGTCGAGCGCGCGCTCAGCCATGGCGGAGTTTCCACACCGGCACACGGGCATCCGCTGCCTTCTGATAGGGCTGCGGATAGAGGGCCAGCAGCTTGGTCAGCGTCGCCGCGTCGACCGGCTTTTCCGGCGCGAAACTGTCGAAGCCGCAGCGGCGCATGTGCGGGATCTGGTCGACCAGCACGTCCCCCGCCGCGCGCAGCTCGCCCTCGAACCCTGCTTCGCGCAAGATGCGCGCCGCCGAGTAACCGCGGCCGTCGCGGAAGGTGGGGAAGCTGATCTCGACCAAGGCGATCTGCCCCAGATGCGGCAGCAGCGCGCGGGCATCGTCGCCTGCCTCCAGCCGCACGGCGGTGGCGTTGGTCTGGCCCAGAAAGGCGTCCAGCGTCACCGCCGGTTCGTCATGCACGACATCGTCGCGAAAGCGCAGCAGCGTCTCGCCCGCATTGCCGTTGGCGGTGATCGGATCAACCATAAATGGCCTCCTTGAACGGCTGCATGCCGACGCGGCGATAGGTGTCGAGGAAACGCTCGTCCGCCTCGCGCAGGGAGAGATAGCGGTCGGTCACGCGCTCGATCGCGTCGACCACGCCGTCTTCGTCGAAGCCCGGGCCGGTGATCTTGCCGAGCGACACGTCCTCCGCGCCCGATCCGCCGAGCAGCAGCTGGTAATTCTCGGTGCCCTTCTTATCGACGCCCAGGATGCCGATATGCCCAGCATGATGGTGGCCGCAGGCGTTGATGCAGCCCGAAATCTTCAGCTTCAACTCACCCAACTCGCGCTGCCGCCCGGCGAAGCGCTCGCCGATCTTCTGCGCCAGCGGGATGGAGCGGGCATTGGCCAGGCTGCAATAATCGAGGCCGGGGCAGGCGATGATGTCGGAGATCAGGTCGAGATTGGCCTCGGCCAGCCCGGCGTCGCGAAGCGCGGTCCAGATGGCGTAAAGATCGGCCTTGCGGACATGCGGCAGGACGATGTTCTGGGCATGGGTGACGCGCAGTTCGTCATGGCCATAGCGCTCGGCGAGATCGGCCATCAGCTCGATCTGGTCGGCCGAGGCGTCGCCGGGGATGCCGCCGATCGGCTTCAGGCTGATCGTCACGATGGCATGGCCGGGCTGCTTGTGGGCCGCTACATTCTGGTCGAGCCAGACAGCATAATCGGGGTCGGAGCGATCGACCGTGTCGGGGGCGTCCTTGTCGAAATCGGGCCCCTCAAACATCGCGGTGATCCGCGCCAGTTCGGCGACCGGCGGATCGATGCCGAGATCGCGGATCGCGGCGAACTCCGCCTCCACTTGTTCGCGATACGCCTCCACGCCGATCTCGTGCAGCAGGATCTTGATCCGTGCCTTGTAGATATTATCGCGGCGGCCATAGCGGTTATAGACCCGCAGGCACGCCTCCAGATAGCTCATCAGGTGATCGGCGGTGATGAAGTCCTTCACCTCATGCGCGATCATCGGGGTACGGCCCATGCCGCCGCCGACGAAGATTTTCGCGCCGAGCACGCCGTCCCGCTCCAGCAACTGGATGCCGATATCGTGCAGCCGCATCGCCGCCCGGTCCTCTTCCGCCGCGATCACTGCGATCTTGAACTTGCGGGGGAGGTAGGTGAATTCCGGGTGGAAGGTCGACCATTGCCGGATCAGCTCGGCCCAGGGGCGCGGATCGGCGACCTCGTCGGCGGCGGCGCCTGCGAATTGGTCGGACGAGATGTTGCGGATGCAGTTGCCCGAGGTCTGGATGGCGTGCATCTGCACCGTCGCCAGTTCGGAGAGGATGTCGGGCGCGTCGGCCAGCTTGATCCAGTTATACTGGATGTTCTGCCGCGTGGTGAAATGGCCGTAGCCCCGGTCGTACCGCCTCGCGATATGACCCAGCATCCGCATCTGGCGGCTGTCCAGCGTACCGTAAGGCACCGCGACGCGCAGCATATAGGCGTGAAGCTGCAAGTAGAGGCCGTTCATCAGCCGCAGCGGCTTGAACTGATCCTCGGTCATCGCGCCCGACAGGCGGCGTTCCACCTGGTCGCGAAATTCCTCGACACGGGCATCGACGATGCTCTGGTCATATTCGTCATAAACGTACATCGCTTACTCTTTCAGATGACCCAGGCGCCGGCGTCCGCATCGGCGGGCTTCAGCGTCAGGTCGGGGCGCACCGTGGGGCCGAGCGCGCGGATACGGTCCTTGATATGGGCGGGGCGGGGGCCCTGTTCGGTCGCCTCGGCGTCGATCAGATAGGGCACGTTGACCCGCCGCGCGCCTTCCTCGGCCCGCAGGATCGCCTCGCCTTGCGCGCCGACATCGACCGCGTCCTCGATATGGCGTGACCATTCCCGGCCTGTCCACCAGACGACGTCGCCGGTCGCCAGATCGTTGCCGGTCAACAGCTTCATGCGTTCATCCCTTCCGCCACGCGAGCCCAACGCGCGAGCTTGTCCTCGGCATCCGACAATTCGACCACTTCGCCCACCACGATGATCGCGGGGCTCTGCACCGCCTCGCGCTCGACCATCGGGCCGAGATCGGCAAGCAGGGTGCGGATGGCGCGGTGCCCCTCCAGCGTGCCGCGCTCGAGCACCGCGACCGGCATGTCGGGGGCGACGCCATCGGCCATCAGCTTGTCGGCGATGCCGCTCGCGGTGGCGACGCCCATATAGATGACGAGGGTACGCCCCTGGCCCGCCAGCCCCGACCAGTCCTGATCGGTCAGCCCCTTGCACTGGCCCGCGACGAAGGACACCGCCGAGCTATGATCGCGGTGTGTCAGCGGCAGCATCGCCTCCGCCGCGCAGCCGAGCGCCGCCGAGACGCCGGGGATCACCTCGACACGGAGCCCGGCGGCGCGCACCGCCTCCACCTCCTCGCCGCCGCGTCCGAAAATGAACGGGTCGCCGCCCTTCAATCGCACGACGATCGCACCGGTCTTCACATGCGCGACGATCAGCGCGTTGATCGCATCCTGCGACAAAGTGTGCCGCGCCCGCCGCTTGGCGACCGAGATGCGCTGGGCTTGCTGAGGCGCGATATCGAGCACACGCGGGTCGATCAGCCCGTCATGCACGACGACATCGGCCTGTTTCAGCGCCTCGACCGCGCGAACGGTCAGCAGGCCCGGATCACCGGGTCCGGCACCGACAAGGATCACGCGACCACGCGCGGCTGGATCGAGAAGGCTAGCCATGCTCCGACAGATGAGCCCCCGCCGCCCGCTCCACAACCGAGCGATGCTTGGGGAGGCGGTAGATCAGCTTGGGACAGCCCATGCTGCAGTGCATATAGTATAACATATTTGCATATCGCTCTGAGTTATGATGCAATGGTTCCGCAAAAATCAAAGCGGGGAAGAGTCGAATGGGGGAATTTTGTTACGCGAAGCGCTTGTTAGGGGCGTCATTGATTGCGCTGGTATGGTCTGGGGTTGCATCGGCGCAGGTAGCGGGCGGCAGCACCGCCGATCCGGCGGTTCAGGATGACGCGCCGCTGACCGGCGTGGCCGCGTCGACCGACAAGATCGACGCCAGGCAGGACAAGAGCGATCCGTCGGACGTCATCGTCACGGGCACGCGGATCGTCCGTCCCAACATGACCAGCAATGCGCCGATCACCACCATCGACTCGACCTATCTCAAGGAACGGGGCCTTGCCCGGGTCGAGGACGCGCTGGCGCAATTGCCGCAGGTCACGCCGATGCTGGGGCTTCAGGGCCAGCGCTGGGACTCCGGCGCGGCGCCGGTCGGCCTACGCAATCTGGGGGCGGGCCGTACCCTGACGCTGCTCAACGGGCAGCGGATGGACAATGACGTCAACATCATCCCCGGCGCGCTGATCGAGCGGATCGACATCATGACCGGCGGCGCCTCGGCGGTCTATGGCTCGGACGCGATCGCGGGCGTGGTCAACTTCATCCTGAAGCGCAAGTTCAACGGCATCGCCTTTGACGGCGAGGTCAGCGGCTTCAACCACAATAACGACAACCCGTTGCTCGCCCGGGTCGCGCAGAATGCGGGCTATACCTACCCGCGCGGCACCTATCTGGGCGGCGGCAATTATTTCGCTTCGCTGGCGGCGGGCAAGAACCTGTTCGACGGCAAGGTGAACATCAGCGGCTTCGCGACCTATAAAAAGGCCGACCCGATCCAGTTCCGCAATATCGACACCGTCAATTGCCCGCTGTTGATGTTCGACCCCAATAATCGGGATACGGGCAATACGAACTGGGCGTGCGACGGCACCACCTACAATCCGTATAATTATTTCAACATCAACGATCAGGACCGGACCAATGCGCGCGACGGTTCGCGCAGCTTCCGCCCCTATGACACGGCGGACGAGGTGCGTATCCAGCGGGTCGATTCGATCCAGCGGCGCAGCGAAACGGTTAACAGCGGAGGCTTCCTGACGGCGGAACTGCCGCTGGGAATGCGGCTGAACGGCAGCTTCCTGTACAGCCGCATCGTGGAGACGGGGGCCAATTCGGTCGATGGCGGGCTGTGGGCGCCCGCCGCGCCGGTCAATTGCGACAATCCCTTCCTCAGCGCGTCGCAGGCCCAGGAAATCTGCGGCGCGGCGGCGGGCAGCACGGCGCTCAGCAATCCCATCGCGCTGTCGCTGTTCCGCCCGGGCATGATCCAGAATTTCCGCAACACGACCAGCGACTGGCGCGGCTCGCTCAACCTGTCGGGGATGATCGTCGACAAGATCCGGTTCGAGCTCAGCTATCAGCAGACCCGCAACATCATGAACGGGTCGGCCGATCATCTGTATGTGCCCGATCAGGCCGACCGACTGGCGCGCGGGCTTCAGGTTCGCAACGTCAACGGCGTGCCGACCTGTCTGTCCAAGATCAACGGCACCGATCCGAACTGCCAGCCGATCGACGCCTTTTCATCCAACACCTCGATCAGCGATTCGGTCTATAACTGGGTGACCGGACCGGGCAGCCGCCGCCAGCAGAACGATTTGCAGGTCATCAATGCGATCGTGTCGGGCACGCTGGAGAATTACGGAATCAAGAGCCCGTTCGCGACCAACGGCGTCGGCTTCGCGATCACCGGCGAATATCGCAAATATCGCAACCAGTCGCAGGGCTTCGGCTCATGGTCGAACTTCACGACCTTCGACGGGCGGACCAGCGTGAAGGAGTTGGGCGGCGAAATCGACATTCCGCTGGTGGAGGATAAGCCCTTCGTCAAGGAACTCAGCATCAATGGCGGCTATCGGATTTCCGATTACGACGTCTATCAGAACCTGATCCATAGCTGGAAGGCGGAGGCGAGCTGGGCACCGGTGGACGGCCTGCGTTTCCGGGGCAGCTATAACCGCGCGGTGCGGGTGGGCGTGCTCCAGCGTCTGGAGGGTGAGAACCGCTATCCCAATTACCCGATGCTCGATCTGTGCGCGCCGCCGCGCGCTTCGAGCGATGGCAGAGGCGCGACCCGTTATACCTTCGAACAATGCTCGATCGGCATGACGCGGGCGCAATATGACGCGCTGACCAGCTATACCGGATGCGACACGAACGGCTTCTGTCCGACGACCCTCGTCAACGGCGGCAATTCCGACCTCCAGCCCGAACGGTCGCGGAGCAAGACGCTGGGCGTAGTGTTCCAGCCGCGCTTCATCCCCGGCCTGACCGCGTCGGTCGACTGGTACGATATCAATATCCAGGGCGCGTTCGAATGGACCCGTATCGGCATGGCGTTCGACCAATGCTATCGCAACAAGGTCGAATTCTTCTGCCAATTCTACAAGCGCGATCCGCAGACGGGGCAGTTGCTGATCGCCGACGCCCGCTACAACAATTCGGGCTATACGGCGACGCGGGGGATCGATTTCAGCACCAACTATGCGCTGGACCCCAAGCGTCTGGGCCTTGCCGACAATATCGGCACCTTCGGCCTGAACTTCAACGGCACGCTGACCACCAAGTATGAACGCCAGTTCGCACCGGGCAATACGCCCTGGTCGTGCCTGGGCTATTTCGGCTTCGCCTGCGGCGATCCGATGCCGCGCTGGCGGCATGTAGCGGGCGTGAACTGGCAGCTTCCCTGGATCAAGGGCGGACTGGGCTTCACCTGGCGCTACACCGGCCCGACCAGCAACTCGAAGCTCTCGACCAACACCGTGCTGGCGGCCACGCCGGGCCAGACCTATCCGCTGGCCAATCGCATTCCGGGCTACAGCTATTTCGACTTTAACACCAATATCACGCTGGTGAAGGGGATCGACGTGCGGTTCAACGTGCAGAACCTGTTCGACAAGGATCCGCCCCTGATCGGGTCCGATACCAATTACGCAACGGGTGCCTATTTCAACACCTTCCCGACCTATTACACGGTCCGGGGACGGACATTGCGGGTCGGCATCTCCGCCCGCTTCTAAACGACGGGATGGCCCGGAACCTCGGTTCCGGGCCATTTCTCTATCCGCGCAACCCGATCGGGATCGACGCCGCCGCCTGCTCGACCTCGGCGCTGGCGACCGGATAGGCGCAGTAATCCGCGGCGTAATAGGCGCTGGGGCGATGATTGCCCGACCAGCCGATGCCGCCGAACGGCGCGCTGGAGGCGGCGCCGTTGGTCGGGCGGTTCCAGTTGACGATCCCTGCGCGGATGCCGGTCCAGAATTGCTCGTACCGCGCACGCGAGGGGCTGATCAGCGAGGCGGACAGGCCGTAGCGGGTGGCGTTGGCCTGTTCGATCGCGTCGGCGAAATCATGCGCGCGGGTGACTTGCAGGACCGGGCCGAACAGCTCGTCGTCGGGCCGCTCGGCCATGTCCGTCACGTCGAGGATCGCGGGCGTCAGGAAGGGGCGGTCGGGGGCCGGGCGTTCGAGCGAACGGATGACCTTCGCGCCCATGCCGACGAGTTTGCCGAAAGCCATATCAAGCAATTCCGCCGCGTCATTGTCGATCACCGGCCCCATGAAGGGAGCGGGCTCGTCATGCGGCGCGCCGATGATGATCCGGTCGGTCAGCCGGGTCAGCGCGGCGATCAGCGGATCGTACAGCCGATCCTCCACGATCAACCGCCGCCCCGCCGTGCAGCGTTGCCCCGCACTGGTATAGGCCGACTGGACGATCAATGTGGCGGCGGCGTCCAGATCGGGATCGTCCCAGACGATGATGGGGTTGTTGCCGCCCATCTCCAGCGCCAGGATCTTCTCCGGCCGCTCGGCGAAGTGGCGGTTGAGCGCCAGGCCTGTCCGCGCCGATCCGGTGAAGAGCAGCCCGTCGATATCGTCATGTCCGGCCAGCGCGCGGCCTTGGTCCGGCCCGCCGATCAACAGCCGCACGACGCCCCCGGGTACGCCCGCCGCATGATAGCATCCGATCAGGAACGCCCCCGTCGCGGGCGTCTTTTCGGACGGCTTGAACACCACCGCATTGCCCGCCAGCAGCGCGGGGACGATATGGCCGTTGGGCAGATGCGCCGGGAAATTATAGGGCCCCAGCACCGCCAGTACCCCGTGCGGCCGGTGGCGCAGCGCCATGCGACCGCCGCCCGGCTGTTCGCTCGCCCGCTCGCCCGCTCGCTCGGCTTGCGCAGTGATCGAGATGGCGACCTTGGCGATGACCGTGTCGACCTCGGTCTTCGCTTCCCAGAGCGGCTTGCCGGTTTCGCGCGCGATCAGGTCGGCAAAGGCATCGGCACGGTCGCGCACGATGTCGGCAAAGCGGCGCAACGTCTCGACCCGCTCGGCCAGCGGGGTGGCGGCCCAACCCGGCCAGGCGGCTCGCGCGGCGGCCACCTCCGCATGGGCGTCCCCGATGGGCAGTTCGGCGATCAGCGCGCCGGTAGCGGGCTCGAATGTCGACAGAAATTCGGTCATGGCGGAAAGGCTAGGCCGCCGCATCCGGGTCGGCAAGCGCCGCCCCCATCGCCCGCACCCGTTCGACCTTCTCGTACAGCATCGTCCAGTCGTCTCGCTCCGCGATCGGCGCCCAGATCGCCTCGACCTCGTCGATCAGCATCGATTCGGGCTCTCCCTGCCAATAGGCGTGGTCGCGAGCGCGACGGGGCGCATAGGGTTCGATCAGGTCGCGCAGTTCGTTCCACGTCTCGTCATAATGATCGGGCACCTGTCCGCCGAACAGGTCGAAATAGACGCGGTCGATCCCCGCCTGCGACGTGCGCAACGCCCGCTCGAACGTCTGTACCAGCGCCCGGTCCTCCGTCCCGCCGCGCGGGGTCAGCCCCAGCCGCCAGAGGATCGCGGTCACGATCTCCGCCTGATAGGTCGTCGCGAAGCCCTCCAGCGCGGCGATCAGCGGGTCGCTCTCCGCGATCAGGCGCAGGCTGGAGGCGAGCTGCATCACGTCCCACTGAATCGCCTCGGGCTGCCGGGCGAGCGCGTACAGGCCCATCTGGTCGAAATAGGCGGCGGTGAATTCCGGGTCCCAGACGGGCGCGAACCGCCAGGGGCCATAGTCGAAGCTTTCGCCGGTCACGTTGATATTGTCCGAATTGAGCACCCCGTGGACGAACCCGGCGGCCATGTAGCGCGCCGCCAGCGTCGCGGTCCGCTGCGCCACCAGGGTCAGCAGCCGGACCGGATCGTCCGATTCCTCGCCGTAGAGGTGGCGCAGGACATAGGCCACCAGCCGTTTCATCCCCGCTTCGTCGCGCTCGAAGGCGAGCCGCTGGAAACTGCCGATGCGGATATGGCCGTGGCTCATCCGCACCATCACGGCAGAGCGGGTGGGGGAGGGCTCGTCGCCCCGGTGCAGCGCCTCGCCCGTCTCGATAAGCGAGAGCGTGCGCGAGGTGGGAACGTTCAGCGCCTCCAGCATCTCGGTCGCCAGGATCTCGCGCACCCCGCCTTTCAGCGTCAGGCGACCGTCGCCGAAGCGGCTATAGGGCGTTTGCCCCGATCCCTTGGTGCCGAGTTCGAGCAATCGGCCGTCGCTCGCCACCATCTGCGCGAAGGTGAAGCCGCGCCCGTCGCCCAAATCGGAATTATATTGGCGGAACTGATGGCCGTGATAGCGCAGCGCCATCGGCCCCGGCAGCGTGCCGGGCAGGGGTGCGAACCGGCCGAGATGCGCGACCCATTCGTCGTCGCTCAGGGTGTCCAGCCCGATCTCGGCGGCGGCGCGGTCGTTGCGGAAGCGGATGACGGTCTGCGGAAAATCCGCCGCCTCCACCGGATCGGCGAGGAAATCCGCGATCTCGGTCAGCGGATGGGCGGGGCGATAGGCTTGCGGGGACAGGGGCATACCGCGATATGGAGACGGCACCGGAGAACCTTCAAGCATGACTCTTCATGAGAATCGTTATTGGTGGTCGAAGGACGGCCTGCGGCTTCATGCGCGCGACTATCCAGGCTCGGACGCGCTGCCCCCGATCCTCTGCCTGCCCGGCCTGACCCGCAACGCCCGCGATTTCGAGGGGCTGGCCGAGGCGCTGGACGGGCGCGCGCGGATGATCGCGGTCAGTTTCCGGGGGCGGGGCGAGAGCGCCTATGCCAAGGACCCCATGACCTATGTGCCGCTGACCTATGTCCAGGATGTCGAAGCGCTGCTGGACGAGCTGGGCATCACCCGCTTCGTCGCGGTGGGGACCTCGCTGGGCGGGATCGTGACGATGGTGCTGGCGGCAACCGCGCGCGGGCGGCTGGCCGGCGCGGTGCTCAACGATATCGGGCCGGAGATCGAGCCCGCAGGGCTGGCGCGGATTCGTGGCTATGTGGGGAAGGGACAGAGTTTCCCCACCTGGCTCCACGCCGCGCGCTGCGTCCAGGAGAATAACGAGGACGTCTATCCCGACTGGGGTATCGAGGACTGGCTGGCCATGGCCAAGCGCACGCACCGGTTGACCAGCGCGGGGCGGATCGTGCTCGACTATGACCTGAAGATCGCCGAGCCGTTCCGCGTGCCCAATGCCGAGGCGGGGCCGGACATGTGGGCGGCGCTGGACGCGCTGAACGGGGTGCCGACGCTGGTGGTGCGCGGCGAGCGTTCCGACATATTGAGTGCGGGGGTCGCCGAGCGAATGGTGGAGGCGCTGTCGCCCTCCGAACTGGTGACGGTGCCCCATGTCGGCCACACGCCGCTGCTGACCGAGCCGGAGGCGCTGGCGGGGATCGGGCGGCTGCTCGACCGGGTGGCGGGTTAAAGGGCCATTCTCTTCCTACCCTGCAGGGGGAGGAAAAGAATTACGCCGGTCGGCACTAGCGGTTTCCAATCCTGCCGCCGCCCGTTAATCCGGCACGCATGGCCCGACCGCTGAACATCCTCCACCTCCACTCCTCTTTCTCGCTGGGCGGCAAGGAGGCGCGGGCGGTCGCGCTGATGAATGCGTTCGGCGATGCGGCCAAGCACACCATCGTTTCGGGGCTGCCCGACGAACTGGGCGCGCGGGACTCGATCGCCAAGGGCATACGCTACGAGATCGCACAGGACGCGCCGTCGCTGACCGGCAAGCCCTCGGTCAAGCGGTACGAGGCGATCGCCGCCTATATGCGCCGCTTCGACCTGGTGCTGACCTATAATTGGGGCGCGATCGACGGGGTGATGGCGCGGCGGGTCTATCCCAAGGGCGCGCCGCCGCTGGTCCATCACGAGGACGGGTTCAACGCCGACGAGGCGCGCGGGCTGAAGATCGAGCGGAACATCTATCGCCGCATCGCCCTGTCGGCGGCCAATGCGCTGGCGGTGCCCAGCCATGTGCTGGAGGGCATCGCGCTCCGCACCTGGAAGCAGCCCGCCGAGCGGGTCCACCGCATCCCCAACGGCATCGCGACCGCGCTCTACGCCCGCGATCCCGATCCGAACGGCATCCCCGGCTTCGTCCGCCAGCCCAAGGAGATCGTCGTCGGGGCGCTGGCGGGGCTGCGCGTGGTCAAGAACCTGCCGATGCTGGTCCGTGCGATGGGCGGCATCCCCGGTCGTTTCCGCCTAGTCATCGTCGGCGAGGGGCCGGAGCGCGCCACCATCCAGCAGGCCGCCGCCGCCATGGGCATCGCCGACCGGCTGGTCATGCCGGGCTTTCTGGAGCGGCCCTATAATTACATCCGGCATTTCGACATCGTCGCGCTGTCCTCGCTGTCGGAGCAGGCGCCGATCTCGGTGCTGGAAGGGATGGCGGCGGGCTTGCCCATCGCCTCGCTGCCGGTGGGCGACGTGCGGTCGATGGTGTCGGAGGCCAATCACCCGTTCATTGCCGATGCGCCCAACGAGGTGCGGCTGCGCGACGTGATCCAGGCGCTGATCGCGCATCCCGAGTTGCGCGCCCAGGCGGGGGCCGCCAACCAGCAGCGCGCCCGCGCCGAATTCGACCAGAGCCACATGGTCGCCCGCTACAAGGCGCTGTACGAACAGGTCCTGGGGCGGCCCGGCGCATTGGGTTGAACCCGGCACCCGGCCGTGTCTTTAATTCCCCCTCGCCTAGCGTTCCTAACACGCTATATGACACCCTTTCGGACAAACAAGGTAACGACGTGTTCAAAGGCTTGAGCCCCATCCTGTACAACGGCCGCGAAGTCTGGCCGCTGATCGAAGGCGGGAAGGGCGTCGCTGCGACCAATCATGCCTCGGCGGGTGCCTGGGCGGCGGCGGGCGGCGTCGGGACCGTGTCCGCGGTCAATGCCGACAGCTATGACGCCGAGGGCAAGATCATTCCCCAGATCTACCGCGCGCTGACCCGGCGCGAGCGGCACGAGGAACTGATCGAATATGCCATCGAGGGCGCGGTCCAGCAGGTGAAGCGCGCCTGGGACATTGCCGGTGGCAAGGGCGCGATCAACATCAACGTTCTGTGGGAAATGGGCGGCGCGCAGCGGGTCTTGGAAGGCGTGCTGGAGCGTACCAAGGGCCTGGTCGCGGGCGTGACCTGTGGCGCGGGCATGCCCTATAAGCTGTCCGAGATCGCGGCACATCATCAGGTCAGCTATCTGCCCATCGTCTCTTCGGGCCGCGCCTTCCGCGCACTGTGGAAGCGCGCCTATTCCAAGGCGGCGGAATGGCTGGCGGCGGTGGTCTATGAAGACCCCTGGCTTGCCGGTGGCCATAACGGCCTGTCCAACGCCGAAGACCCTTTGCAGCCGCAGGACCCGTACCCCCGCGTGAAAGCGCTGCGCGACACGATGCGCGAGGGCGGGATTTCGGACGACGTGCCGATCGTGATGGCGGGCGGCGTCTGGTATCTGCGCGACTGGAACGACTGGATCGACAACCCAGAGCTGGGCAAGATCGCCTTTCAGTTCGGCACCCGTCCGCTCCTGACCCAGGAGAGCCCGATCCCCGAGGAGTGGAAGCAGCGGCTGATGACGATCGAGCAGGGCGACGTGCTCCTGCATCGCTTCTCGCCGACCGGTTTCTATTCCAGCGCGGTGCGCAACCCCTTCCTGCGCAGCCTGGAAGCGCGGTCGGAGCGCCAGATCGCCTTTTCGACCCAGGAAGCGGGCGACCATGTCTTCCAGCTCGACGTGGGCGTGAAGGGCAAGAATTTCTGGGTGACCAAGGGCGACCTGCTGCGCGCGCGCGAATGGTTCGGCCATGGCTTTACCATGGCGCTGAAGACACCGGACAACACGCTGGTCTTCGTCACGCCGGAAGAGGCCAAGGAAATCCGCAAGGACCAGGCCGACTGCATGGGCTGCCTGTCGCAGTGCCTGTTCTCGAGCTGGGCGGACAGCGAGACCAACTCCACCGGTCGCCTCGCCGACCCGCGCAGCTTCTGCATCCAGAAGACGCTGCAGGACATCGCCCATGGCGGCGATGTCGAGCAGAATCTGATGTTCGCGGGGCATGCGGCCTACAACTTCAAGCGCGATCCCTTCTACTCGAACGGGTTTGTGCCGACCGTGAAGCAGTTGGTCGACCGCATCCTGACCGGCGACTGATCGACGCCATGACGCCGGAGCTTCGCGCGACGTTGCAGGACGTGGCCGAGGCGATGGCGTCCTTTGCAGGCGACTGGTGGATCATCGGCAGCGCGGGCGTGGCGCTGCACGGGGTCGAGGCCGGGCCGGTCAAGGATGTCGATCTGCTGGTCGAGGAGGGGCTGGCCGGGGCGGTGCTGGACCGGCTCGGGGTGGTGCCGCTGGACATGCCGCCGGACCCGCTGTTTCGCTCAACGGTCTTCGCCCGCTGGATGGCGCCGCCGGTGCCGGTCGAGGTGATGGCGGGATTCTGCGTGGCCGAGGCGAATGTCTGGCATCCGGTCAAGCCGCGCTCCCGCGAACGGGTGATGCTGGGCGGGGGCGCGCTGTTCGTACCCGATCGTGCCGAGCTGCTGGGTCTGTTCCGCCGGTTCGATCGACCCAAGGACGCCGCACGGGCGGCGGCGCTGGAAGCGGCGGGAGCCCGGCCGGAGGCAGGAACTCCCGCAAGGTAAGGTCAGTCCGCGACGGTGCCGACCACGGCACCCGCCGTGCCGCCGACCGCAGCACCCTTTTCGACGCTACCCCCGGTCGCCGCCGCGACACCCGCGCCGCCCGCACCACCGATCGCCGCGCCCTTCAGCGTCGAACAGGCCGACATCGACATGGCGGTGGCGGCGAGGGTCAGGCCGATTGCTAGCTTTTTCATAGAGGTAGCTCCTGTTGAATGACAGGAGGGGGAATGCGGCGGCTCCCCGACGGTTCCGCGCCGCAACATTTTGACATGGATCAGGGGTCGGTCGCAACCCGCCCTAAAGCCACCCTTCCAGCACCTGATCCGGCGGGCGGTGGCCATCGGCCCAGCTTCGGATATTGGCGATGACCCGCTCGCCCGAGGCCATGCGCCCCTCCAGCGTGGCGGAGCCCATATGCGGCGTCATCACCACATTGGGCAGGGCGAGCAGGCGCGGATCGATCTCCGGCTCGTGCCGCCAGACGTCGAGCCCCGCGCCCGCCAGCTTGCCCGCCTCCAGCGCGTCGACCATCGCCTCCTCGTCGACGATCCCGCCCCGGCTGGCGTTGATGAGGTAGACATGGGGGCGCATCAGGGCGATGCGGCGGCGGTCGATCAGGTCGTGGCTGTCGGCGTTGAGCGGCGTGTGGATCGACACGATGTCGACCGCGCCCAGCATCGCGTCGAGATCGGGATACCAGGTCGCCCCCAACTCCTCCTCGATACTGGCGGGCAGGCGGCGGCGGTTGTGATAATGGATCGACAGGCCGAAGGCACGCGCGCGCCGCGCGACCGCCTGGCCGATCCGCCCCATGCCGACGATGCCCAGCGCCTTGCCGCCGATCCGGTGGCCCAGCATCCCGCCGGGGCTCCACCCCTTCCACGCGCCGGAGCGGACCAGCTTCTCGCCCTCGGCCAAGCGGCGCGGCACCGACAGGATCAGCGCCATGGTCATGTCGGCGGTATCCTCGGTCAGGACGCCGGGCGTGTTGGTGACGATGATCCCGCGCGCCCGCGCGGCCTTCAGGTCGATGTGGTTCACCCCCGCCCCGAAATTGGCGATCAGCTTCAGCCGGGGACCCGCGCCCGCGATCAGGTCGGCGTCGATCGCATCGGTGACGGTGGGGACCAGCACGTCGCAATCGGCCATGGCGGCGGCGAGCGCGGCCTGGCTCATCTTCTCGTCGCCGCGATTGAGGCGCGTGTCGAACAGCGCGGCCATCCGGTCCATGATGGGATCGGGCAGTTCGCGGGTGACGACCACCCTGGGGTTCAGGCAGCGGCGTGGATCGACCATGGCCACCGGATTGCGGCATGCCCGGCGGTCCGTCAACCGGCGATGCGGCCATCCAGAGGTTGAAGCGGCCCCCCGCATCGGCGTAGAGCCCAAAGACGAGAGCGGGCGGAAAAAGGGAAACGGAATGCGCAGGTCCATGATCGGGCTGGCTTTGCTGTCGGTGATGCTGTCGGCGGGGCCGATCGCCCCTGCGGCGATCGCCGCGCCGGAAAAGCGGGCCATGCCCTATTATGGCTCGATCGGCGCCTCGGTGGCGCGGATGCGGACCGGCCCGGCGCGCACCTATCCGGCCAGTTGGACCTATCGCCGGGCCGACCTGCCGGTGAAGATCGTCGCCGCGTTCAAGGAATGGCGCAAGGTGCAGGACCCCGACGGGACCGAGGGGTGGATGCTGTCCGTCCTGTTGCGCAACACCCGCACCGCCATCGTGCGCGGGACGGAGCCGCTGCCGATGCGCTCCGCCCCGAATGAGAATGCCAAGACGCTGTGGCGCGCCGCCCCCGGCGTCGTCGGGCGGATCAGCGAGTGCAATGGCGGCTGGTGTCGGCTGGACGTGAAGGGCCAGGCGGGGTTCGTGCCCGTCGGGTCGATCTGGGGCGTCGAGCCGGGCGAGGTGGTGTCTTAATTCTTGGCACGCCCCTCCCGCAGGCGGGAGGGGATGGGGGAGGGCAGGCCACGAGCGATGGTCTCGGTGAGACTCCTTGCCCTCCCCCACCCCCTCCCGCCTGCGGGAGGGGAGTAGGAGGAAGAGCCCCGCTTGCGGGAGGGGAGAAGGAGAGGACGTTACCCCCTTACATCAACTCCACCGCCATCGCGGTGGCTTCGCCGCCGCCGATGCAGAGCGAGGCGACACCCCGCTTCGCTCCCTTCGTCTCCAGCGCCGACAGCAGCGTCGCCAGCACCCGCGCGCCGCTCGCGCCGATCGGGTGGCCCAGCGCACAGGCGCCGCCATGGACGTTGAGCCGGTCGTGCGACAATCCCAGGTCGCGCATCGCGATCATCGCCACCGCCGCGAAGGCTTCGTTGACCTCGTAGAGATCGGCGTCGCCCGTCGACCAGCCCGCCCGCTCCAGGGCCTTGCGCATCGCGAAGACCGGCGCGGTGGTGAAGCGGGCGGGCGCATGGGCGTGGCCCGCCTGCGCCACGACCCGCGCGATCGGGCTCAGGCCCAGCCGCTCGGCGACGCTGGCCCGCGTCATCACCAGCGCGGCGGCGCCGTCCGAGATGGAGGAGGCGTTGGCGGCGGTGATCGTCCCATCCTTGGCAAAGGCGGGCTTCAGCGTCGGGATCTTGGCCGGGTCGCCCTTGGCGGGTTGTTCGTCGAGCGCCACCTGCTCCTCGCCCTTGCGGGTCTTGACCGTGACGGGCACGATTTCCCGGTCGAACGCGGCGGAGGCCTGCGCCGCCTTGGCCCGCTCGAGCGAGGCGATGGCGAAGTCGTCCTGCGCGCCCCGCGTGAACTGATAGTCCTGCGCCGCCTCTTCGGCGAAATGGCCCATCAAACGTCCGCGCTCATAGGCGTCCTCCAGCCCGTCGAGGAACATATGGTCATAGAGCGTGTCATGCCCGATCCGCGCGCCGCCACGATGCTTTTGGCTGAGATAGGGGGCGTTGGTCATGCTCTCCATGCCGCCCGCGACGATCATGTCCGCCGAGCCCGCCGCCAGCGCCTCGGCCGCCATGATCGCGGCCTGCATCCCCGATCCGCACATCTTGTTGACCGTGGTCGCCTCGACATGCTCGCCCAGTCCGGCGAAGATCGCCGCCTGCCGCGCGGGCGCCTGACCCAGCCCGGCGGGCAGGACGCACCCCATATGGATACGCTCGACGGCGGAAGGATCGACGCCCGCCCGCTCGACCGCGCCCTTTACCGCCGCCGCGCCGAGCTGGGTCGCGGACAGGCCGGACAGGCTGCCCTGGAACGACCCCATGGGGGTGCGGGCATAGGACAGGATGACGATGGGGTCCGTCATGACGGCATGCTCTCCGATATGATTGATGTCGCGTGTTCGCGTTGGCGAGGGCCTTAATCCTTTTGCCCGTGGCGCGCAAAGGGGCGGGGGGCTAGACCCGGGGCATGACGTTCGGAGCCGCATCGGCGACATGGGCCGCCATCTATGGGCTGGCGGGCGCGGTGGCGGGGTCGTTCATCGCCGCGCTGGTGCTGCGCTGGCTGGACGACCGCTCGGTGCTGGCCGGGCGATCCGCCTGTGACGGCTGCGGCAGGACCCTGCGCGCCTGGGAACTGGTGCCGATCGTCAGCGCATTGGCTTTGCGCGGGCGGTGCGCGCAGTGCGGCGTGCGGATCGATCCGGTGCATGGGCGGATCGAGATCGTCGCGGCGCTGATCGGCGTGTCGGCGGGCTGGGTGGCGGGGCCGGAGGGGTGGACGGGCGCGTTGTTCGGCTGGTCGCTCCTCGCCCTCGCCGCGCTGGACGCCCTGGCGCTGTGGCTGCCGGATCGGTTGACCGCGTGGCTGGCGGGCACGGGACTGGTGACCGGGACGCTGGGCCATGGGCCGTTGCTGGGGGATCGGATCGTTGGGGGGCTGGCGGGCTTCGGCACGCTCTGGGTGATCGCGGCGGCCTATCGCCATGTCCGGGGGCGCGAAGGCATGGGTGGCGGCGACCCCAAGCTGATGGGGGCGATCGGGCTCTGGCTGGGCTGGCGGATGCTGCCCGGAGTGTTGCTGGCGGCTTGTGTCATCGGGCTGGGCTATGTGCTGCTGCGTCGCCTGCTGGGAACGCGGGTGGCGGCGGACGAGATGGTGCCGCTCGGCCTGTTGCTTGCGGTGGCGGCTTACCCATGCTGGATGTTGATGATAGCATCGGGGGCATGATGCCGTTGCCCTTCTTCGCTCTGGCGCTGATGCAAGCGCAAGCCGCCGTTCCGACCCTGGGCACCCTGCCGCGCCAGCAACTGCCCGAACGCGGCTGCGCGGCCTATCTGTGGACCGTGCAGGACCAGCGCTTCGTCGCAATGGTCGAGCCGACGCGGCTGCGCCTGTCGCTGGACGGCAAGCTGGTCGATCTGGCCGCGACCCAGGCGGGCGAAGGCGGCGCGCTGGGGCTGGCGAGCGGCACCCGCTATGCCGGGGGCGGAGTCGGTGCGACGCTGACCATGACCATCGCCCAGCGCGAGACGTTGCAGGACGGGGCGATCGTGTCCGACGCCAGCCTCAGCATCGCCCGCGATGGACAGGATGAGGTCGTGGTGCCGGTCGGCGGGCTGGTCGGCTGCGCCCCCGCCGCCGCGCGGTAAGGATGGCGGCAACGATACTATTGACGACGCTAGGGAACCTGGACTGACCTTTTGGCGTTTGGGGTGTGCTGGGGGATCGATCCGAATGACGGAAGACCCTTTTGCGGAAAGGGGTTTTCTACGGCGTGGCGGGACGGATCGGCAGACACACTTGGCTTGCGGTCGCGCTGATTGCTCCCACATCCTTAACCACCCCGGCAATGGCGCAATTGTCGAAGCCCGGCAGCGCGCCTGCCCAGGGGCCCAGCCTGCCGCAGGACCAGCGTGACGGCAGTGCCGACCCGCAGAACAACGCGCCGATCGTCCCCGATGCGCAGTTCAATGCCGCGCTGCCGCCGTTGAGCGGAGACATCAACGCGCCGCTAGAGCCGATGTCGACCATGACGACGGCCCAGCCCCAGACGAACGCCATCCCGACGCCGCAGACCGTCCCGCCGCTTCCCCAGGCACAGACCGGACAGCCGCTCGCGACCGGCGAGGCTATCGGCCCGGTCGCGCCAGAGGACCCGCAACTGGCCCAGCCGCTGACCCCGCTGGGCAGTTTCGATTCCACCCCGCTTCAGACCGCCGCCGATCCGACAAGCGAGCGTGCGCCGGAAATCCGTTACGACATGGATGTGCGCGGGCTGGCCGAGCTGAATCTGGACGACGAGTTCAAGGGGCTGTCGGCGCTGCGCGAAGGCAAGGGCAAGGCGGCCAATGCGACCCAGGTTTCCGCCCGAGCGCGTGAGGACGAGCAACTGGCGATCCGCCTGATGAAGTCGCTCGGCTATTACGACGCCACCGCCGTCTCGACGCTTCAGCGCGAAGGGCAGGGCGAGGGCGAAGCCGGCCGGTTGAAGGTCGTGCTGACCGCGACGCCGGGGCGGCTCTATCGCCTATCCTCGGTCACGGTGAACGCGCAAGCTACGACGCCGCCCGATCTGGTCCGCACCAACCTGCCGATCAAGGTCGGCGACCCGATCGAGGCGGCGCGGATCGAAGGGGCGGAGGCCAATGTCAGCCTGGTCCTGCCGCAGCGCGGCTATCCCTTCGTCAAGGTCGGTGACCGCGACATATTGCTGGAAGATCAGGGGCCGGAGCCGGTCGGTGCCTATACGCTGCCGGTCGATACGGGGCCGCGTTCGGCCTTCGGCAAGCTGACCACGGTCGGCGACGCGGTGTTCGATCTGGATCACCTGAACGTCTTCCCGCGCTTCGACGAGGGGCAACTCTATGACTCGCGGCTGACCGACGATCTGCGCAATGCGCTGGTCGCGACCGGGCTGTTCAACGGCGTCGCGGTCGAGCCCAAGCGGACGGGCCGGATGAACCCCGACGGCACGGAAGCGATCGACCTTCAGGTGACGCAGACCAAGGGGCCCGCCCGTACCCTGTCGGGTGAAGGCGGTTACTCGACCGGCCAAGGCGTGCGGTTGCAGGGCAGCTTCACCAACCGCAACGCCTTCAAGCCCGAGGGCGCGCTGATCGCCTCTGTCATCGCAGGCACGCAGGAACAGGGCTTGAGCGGCACCTTCCGCCGCTCGAACGCCGGGCGGCGCGACCGGACCTTCCAGGTCATCGCCTCGGCCAGCCACCAGAATTACGACGCCTTCGATGCGTTCATCGGCACCGTCGCCTTCCGCTGGAGCTATGACTCGACGCCGATCTGGCAGAAGAAATTCACCTATGCGTTCGGCGGCGAACTGACCGGCACCAACGAAAGCGTCTACGACTTCGCGCGCGGTGAGCGGGTGCGCGGCACCTATGGCATCGCCGCGATTCCGGGTCAGGTGGTGTTCGACCAGTCCAACGACCTGCTCAACCCGACGCGCGGTTATCGCCTGAAGCTGAACCTCAGCCCGGAGACCTCGGTGCGTGGCGCGGTGCGCCCTTATGCGCGGACGATGATCGAGGGGACTTTCTACTATCCCTTCAACGACAGCCTAGTGATTGCGGGCCGGGCGCGCGCGGGCGCGATCTTCGGGATCGAGCGTGACGATCTGGCGCCGTCGCGGCGCTATTATGGCGGCGGCGGCGGGTCGGTGCGCGGCTATGGCTTCCAGCGGCTCGGGCCGTTCGATCCGCAGGGCAATCCGGTCGGCGGGCGCAGCCTGAACGAGTTCGCGCTGGAGGCCCGCTATCGCTTCGGCAATTTCGGCATCGTGCCGTTCGTCGATGCGGGCAACAGCTATGAGAGCACGCTGCCCACGGGCAAGGACCTGCGCTTCGGTGCGGGTATCGGCGGGCGCTTCTACACCAATTTCGGGCCGCTGCGCGTTGACGTGGCGACGCCGCTGAACCCGCGTCCGGGTGACGGCAAGGTGGCCCTGTACATCTCGATCGGGCAGGCCTTCTGATGGCGGACGAACAGACCATGTCGGCCGAGCCTGACGTCATCGTCGTTCGCCGCCCCTTGTGGCAGCGTATCCTGAAGTGGATCGGCATCGTCCTGTTGGGCCTGGTCCTGCTGGTCGGGGCGATCCTGCTGGGGATCAACACCGATCCGGGGCGGCGCTTCGTCGCGGACCAGCTGGGCGGCTATTCCACCGCATCGGGGCTGAACATCAAGGTCGGGCGGATCGAGGGATCGCTCTATGGCCGGATGAGTCTGGTCGATCTGCGGGTCAGCGATCCCAAGGGCGTGTTCCTGTCCAGCCCGCGCCTGGACGTGGACTGGCGGCCCTTCGCCTATGCCCGCAACCATGTCGATGTGCGGTCGCTGAACGCGGACCTGGTCACACTGGCGCGCAAGCCCGAACTCAAGCCGACGCCGAGCGACCCCAATGCGCCGCTGCTGCCCGATCTCGACATCGATGTGAACCGGCTGACGCTCAAGCGCTTCGTGATCGGCGCGCCGGTGACGGGGCAGCGCCATGTGCTGGCGATCGACGGCAAGGTGCATATCGCCGATCGCCGCGCGCAGGTGACGGCCAGCGCCGATGCCCTGCGCGGGCCGGGGGTCGCGGGTGGCGACCGGCTGCGGCTGGTGCTCGACGCGGTGCCCGACGCCGATCGGCTGGCGGTGGACGTGAAGCTGACCGCGCCGACCGGCGGCGTGGTCGCGTCGATGGCGAGGCTGAAGGCGCCGCTGACCCTCTCGGTCGATGGACGCGGCGGCTGGAAAGCGTGGCAGGGCCGCGCGATCGCGACGCTGGGCGGGGGCGAACTCGCCAATCTGAACGCCACCGCGCGCGACGGACATATCGAGGTGCGCGGGCTGACCCGGCCCGGCCTGTATCTGGAAGGACCGGTCGAACGGCTGACCGCGCCGGCGCTTCAGGTCGCGATCGACACCACGCTGAACGAACGGCGCGCGGATACGCGGATGAAGCTGCGTTCGTCGGCCCTGATGGTCGATGCGGGCGGTCTGCTCGATCTGGCCAATAGCCGGTTCGGCGATTTCGCGGTCGATGCCAAGCTGCTGACGCCCGGCGCCATCGCGCCGAACCTGCGCGGGCGAGACGTGCTGGCGCGCGTGGTGCTGGACGGCGCCTTCGCGACGCCGACCGTGGATTACAAGATCCGCGCGACCTCGCTGGGCTTTGGCGAGACCTCGGTCGAGAATCTCTATGCCGAGGGTCTGGCGAAGGTGAATGCCGACCGCATCCTGGTGCCGGTCAAGGCGCGCGCCAGGCGGATCGCCGGGCTGAACGCCGCCGTGGGCGGGCTGACCACCAATGTCGCGATCCAGGGCGACTTCGCGGTCGCCATGCCCAATATCCTGTCGGACAATCTGCGCATCCGCTCGGACAATATCGATGCGACGGCGGTGGTCGTCGCCAATATGCAGACCGGGCGCTACACCGGCGCGCTCAAGGGCCGGGTCAACAATTACCGGGTCGAGAGCATCGGCATCATCAACCTGACCACCGACGCCAATCTGGTGGCGACGCCGAGCGGCTTCGGGATGAAGGGCCGGGTGGTCGCGCGGACCTCGCAGATATTCAACGAGGGCGCGCGCAACTTCCTGGGCGGCAATGCGATCGTGCGCGCCGATGTCGAATACAGCCCGCAAGGCATCGTGACGTTCAGCGGCCTTCGCCTGACCGCACCGCAATTCCGCGTCACGCGCGGGCAGGGGCGTTATGATCCGGCGACCGGCGCGGTGGCGGTGTCGGCGGACGCCTATTCCAACCAATATGGCCCGCTGAGCGCACGGGTGACGGGGTCGCAGACCAATACGGTGATCGTGCTGCGCGCGGCCAAGCCGGGCGTCGGCGTTGGCCTCGCCAATCTCCAGGCGCGGGTCGTCGGGCGCAACGGTGCCTATGCGGTCAATGCCAGCGGCGACACCAACTACGGCCCCTTCACCGCCAATGTGCTGGTCAGCACGGGGCGGCAGCTGGCGATCGACATCCGCAGCCTGGTCTTCGCCGGGATCAACACCACGGGTCGCGTCGTCCAAACCGCCGCCGGGCCGTTCGCCGGCGCGCTGCAATTCGCGGGGCAGGGGATCAACGGTCGCGTCCAACTGGCCGACCAGGGCGGCAACCAGCGCGCCGACATCGCCGCGCGCGCCTATAATGCGCGCGTGCCCGGCATGGTCGACTTCACCATCGGCCGCGCCATCGTCAACGCCAGCGTTGTCATGCTGCCGAACGCGCCGCAGATCGTTGCCGACGCGCAACTGGCCGACACCCGCTATGGCGAAGTCGTCATCCAGTCGGCGCGCGCCAAGGTGAACTATACCGGCGGGCGCGGCACGGCGCAGGCGGTGATGACCGGATCGTCGAGCATCCCGTTCAACGTCGCGCTCAACGCCCGGCTGAGTCCCAACGACTATCTGATCGCCGCCAAGGGGCAGGCGAACGGCATCGCTTTCCGCACGACCAATCCCGCGCGGGTTCAGAATGTCGCGGGCGAATGGCGGCTGTCGCCGACCCGGATCGACCTGGGTCAGGGATCGGTGCGGATCGCGGGCTCTTACGGCAACGGGATGAAGGTCCAGACCCGTCTCGACCGGCTGGACATGTCGATCCTCGACGCCTTCGTTCCCAATCTGGGCATTTCGGGGCAGGCGAGCGGCGCGCTCGACTTCACCCAGGCGCGCGACGCCAGCTTCCCCGCTGCCGAGGCACGCCTCACCGTCGCCAATTTCCGGCGCACCGGGCTGGCGGCGGTGTCGGAGGCGGTGGATATCGTCTTCGCGGGGCGTCTCGTCGCCGATGGTGGCGAAGCACGCGCGCTGATCCGGCGCGGGCAGATGGTGGTGGGCCGCATGGTCGCCAATCTGCGTCCGCTGCCCCCGGGCAATGGCGGCTGGGTCAACCGGCTGATGCAGGCCCCGTTGTCGGGCGGCATCCGCTATAACGGCCCGTCCGCGGTGCTCTTTTCCTTCGCGGCACTGCCCAACCAGCAGTTGACGGGGCCGATCGCGGTTGCCGCCGACTTCTCGGGCCGGGTCTCCGCGCCGCAGTTGAACGGCCTGATCCGCGCCGACAATCTGACCTATGACAATGAGGCCTATGGCACCCGGCTGAGCAACATGCAGTTGGCGGGGCGCTTCTCCAACGACCGGCTGGAGATTACGCGGCTTCAGGCCAAGGCGGGCGAGGGCAGCATCCAGGCGCAGGGGACCATCGGTCTGGCGGCGGACAGCGGCTATCCGATCGATATCCGCGCGCAACTGAACAATGCCCGCCTGGCCGACAGCGACGCGCTGGCCGCGACGACCAGCGGCACGGTCCGCCTGACCCATGGTCGCGACGGCGGGCTGATCCAGGGCGACCTGACCGTGCCCAATGCACGCTATCAGATCATCCGCCAGGGCCAGGCCGAAGTGCCCGAATTGACCGGCGTGCGTCGTCGCAGCGAAATCCGTACCCCGCGTCCGACCGACCGGCCCGCGCCCGCCGCCCCGCCGGGGCTGTTCCGCCTCGACCTGCGGGTGCGCGCCAATAACCAGCTCTTCGTGTCGGGCATGGGGCTGGAGTCCGAATGGGAGATGGACCTGCGCATCGGCGGCACCAGCGCGGCGCCGACGATCAACGGCGGGCTCGATCTGGTGCGTGGCACCTACAGCTTCGCGGGCAAGCGGTTCGACGTGAATCGCGGCACGATCCGCTTCCGTGGCGGCGCGCTGACCGATCCGGACATCAATATCCGGGCGACGACGACCACCGACGGCATCACCGCCGTCATCAACGTCACCGGCACCGGCCAGCGTCCGCAGATCAGCTTCACCTCGACGCCGACCCTGCCGCAGGATGAGGTGCTCAGCCGCCTGCTGTTCGGCACCAACCCCGAAAACCTGTCCGCGACCGAGGCGATCCAGTTGGCCGCCGCGCTCAACTCGCTGCGCGGGTCGGGCGGCGGCGGGCTGAACCCGCTGGGCAAGCTGCGCTCGGCGACCGGGTTCGACCGGCTGCGCGTGCTGGGCGCCGACGAGGCGACCGGGCGGGGCACCAGCCTGGCGGCGGGCAAATATCTGACCGACAATATCTATGTGGAGATCGTCACCGACGCGCGGGGCTTTACCGCCACCCAGTTGCAGATCGCACTGACCCGCACGCTGAGCCTGCTGACCCAGACGGGATCGTTCGGCGGATCGGCCGGAAGCCTGCGCTACTCGCGGGATTTCTAGGGCGGCCGCCGCCCTCACCCTTCCGGGGCTTCGCCCCTCCCTCCCTCTCCCAGCGGGAGAGGGAAGCGGCCCGCCCGCTGCAAGCGGGTGGGAAAGGTGAGGGGCGTGGCCATTCCAGACCGGTCGGGGTTTCACGAAAGTGCAACATCCGGCAGGATGGCGGCATGACTCCCGACCAGCTGTCCGCCCAGGCCACCGCCATCCTCGCCGATCTGATCGCGATCGACACCACTTCGCGCGAGTCCAATCTGGACCTGATCGCCTATGTCGAGCGGCATCTGGCGGGCTTCGGGGTCGCCGGGCGGCGGGTGTTCAATGCCGATGGCAGCAAGGCCAATCTCTACGCCACGGTGGGCCCGATGGAGGCGGGCGGTGTCGTCCTGTCGGGGCATAGCGATGTCGTGCCGGTCGACGGCCAACCCTGGACCAGCGATCCCTGGCGGCTGACCCGGCGCGGCGACCGGCTGTTCGGGCGCGGCACCTGCGACATGAAGGGCTTCCTCGCCCTGTCTTTGGCGCTCGCCCCGCATGTGGCAAGCGCCGGGGCGAAGCGTCCCCTTCATCTGGCGATCTCCTATGACGAGGAGGTGGGGTGCCTGGGCGCGCCGTCGATGATCGCGGAGATCGCGCGCGAACTGCCCGCCCCCGCCGCCGTGGTGGTGGGCGAGCCGACCGAGATGGTCGTGGTCGGCGGGCATAAGGGGATCGCCACCTGGAACGTCACCGTCATGGGGCATGAAGCGCATAGCAGCCTGCCCCATCTGGGCGTGTCGGCCAATATGGTCGCGATCCGGCTGATGCAGCGACTGGCCGACCTCGCCGAGCGACTGGCGGGGGAGGGCGGCCCGCACGGCCCCTTCTGTCCGCATCATGCCACCCTGACCGTCGGCCAGATGGCGGGCGGGACGGCGGTCAACATCCTGGCTCGGGAGTGTCGGTTCGCCTTCGACCTGCGCACCCTGCCGGGGCAGGAGCCGGAGGAGGTGCTCGCCCCCTTCTTCGCGGCCTGTGCCGAGGCGGATGCGGCGCTGCGCCTGCGCTTTCCGGGAGCGGGGGTTCGGGTCGAGCGGCGCTCGCGCACCCCGGCCTTTGCGCCCGAGGCGGACGGAATGGCCGAACGGCTGGCGCGCGCATGGGCGGGCGACAACGGCCCGGCGCGCGCGGTGCCCTATGCCGCGGAGGCGGGGCAGTTTCAGGGGGCGGGTTTCTCGACGATCATCTGTGGCCCGGGTTCGATCGCACAGGCGCATCAACCGGACGAGTATATCGAGGTCGCTCAGATGGAGCGGGGGGCCGCCTTCATGCTGAGGCTGGCCGATGATCTGTATCGATAAGGGACGGAGCCGATCGATTCGGCCGGGAAAATCATGAGGCGATCCGTCGGTAGCACCGCTCCGAATCGCCTCATGACATAACCTGTGTTTACCAGGGGCGCATGGTCTCGCCGTAGATCAGCGCGATGATGAACTTCAGCATGGATATTCTCCGTCGTTGACGCCCGTTTCCGGCACGCGGGAACATAGTTAATGCCAAATTAACCATGACGCAATGGGTAACCGCTGCGCTAACGGACTGGAATGGCGCGGGAAAGGAGGTTAACACCTTCTTTAGTGGTCACGGTTACATTTGAGGGGTGAACGACAGTCCCTCTCGAATCGCGACCAGCGAATCCGGGCTTCCAGGCCCTGCCACCGGCGTCACGAATGCGGAGGCGGTCGACCCGCACTGGCAGTTCCTGATCCTGTTGGCGGTCGGCAACTTCACCATCCTGCGCCGCCGCTTCGGGCGGAAGCATTGCGCCACGCTGATCGAGATGATCGTGGCACGCCTGACCGAGGCCTTTCCCGAGGCGATGGTTCGGCCCACCGGCGCGGCGGAAGTCGAGATGATGATGTTCGCTCCGGCCCGTGCGGTGCTGGAGGATCGATTGGCGGCGATGAACGCGCTGTTGTCGCAGCCCTTCGAGCTGGGCGGCGAACGCTGTCGCGTCGAACCGGTCCTGGGCGCCGCGGCGGCGACGGTGCCGCATGACGACGATATCCGCCTGTTGGAGGACGCCGAACAGGCGCTGGGCGATGCGCATATCGAAGGCCGTCCCGTAGTGCGCGAGATGGCGGCGCGCGCCGATCGGCGCGACCGGATCGCGCTTGCCCGCGATCTCAGCCAGGCGGTCGAGCATGACGGGCTCTATGTCGAGTATCAGCCCAAGGTTCATGTCCGTCAGCAGCGGATCGCCAGCATCGAGGCGCTGCTGCGCTGGCGCCATCCGGTCTATGGGATGATCTCGCCGATGGAGTTCATCCCGGTGGCCGAGGAGTCGCGCGTGATCGCGCCGCTGACCCTGTGGACATTGCGCCGGGTGATCGCCGACCAGCAAAGCCTGATCCGCGCGGGGCACGACCTGCGGGTCTATGTCAACATCTCCGGCATGTTGCTGAGCGACCAGAATTTCGTCCGGGAAGCCTGCGCCCTGGTGACCGACAGCGGCGCCCGTATCGGGTTCGAGATCACCGAAACCTCGGTCATCCGCGATCCCGACAGCGCGATCGCCAATCTTCAGACCTTCGTCGACATGGGCATCACCGTCGCTATCGACGATTATGGCGCGGGGCTGTCCTCGCTGTCCTATCTGAAGCAGTTGCCCGCCTGCGAATTGAAGATCGACAAGCTGTTCATCACCCAATTGACCAGTTCCAACCGCGACCCCCTGATCGTCCGGTCGACCATCGATCTGGCCCATGCGCTGGAGATGGAAGTGGTGGCCGAGGGGGTGGAGACGCCCGCCGCGCTGGCGCTGCTCAGCGTCATGGGGTGCGACATGATCCAGGGTTATCTCATCAGCCGTCCGATCGGCCTGGAGGCGCTGACCCGTTTCCTGACGGAACAGGGGCATCAGGCCACCGTGGCAATGGCCCGCCCGACGCCCTTCGCCCGTCTGGTGGCGAATGCGCGCGGTTAGGATCGCGCTGGTCGTCGCGGCATTGCTGGCGGCGGGCTTGGGATCGCGGGGAAGGGCGGAGACGGTCCCGCCGCCCGGCTTCGATCGCGCGATCGAGGCGGCCAAGGCCGAAATGCTCCGCGACCCGGCGGTCGCCATCCAAAAGGCCGAGGTGGCGCGGCAATCCGCCGGACGGATGGCCGATGCCGACCAGCGCGCGCTCGCCCTGGCGACGACGGACTGGCTGCGCGGCGAAGGGGCCAGCCGGCTGGGCGACAATCGGAAGGCGCGCGCCGCGATTTCCGGCGCGCTGGTGACCGCGCGGCGACTGGCGCCGCAATCCGATCTCTATGGCAACCTGCTATTGTCCCAGGGCAGCCTGGACATGGACACCGGCAATATCGCCGCCGCGCTCCAGTCCTTTCAGGGAGCGTATCGTGTCTTCCAGCATCTGAACGATCCGCGCGGACAGGCGCGGGCCCTCGTCCAGATAGCGAACCTGTACATCAACGGAAAGGACTTCGCGTCGGCGCTCCGCTATCTGGAGCAGGCGCGGACCACCTATCAGGGTGACGACGCGCTGCGCATGGTCGTCCTCAACAACCGGTCGCTGACCCTGGGCGAACTGGGGCGGACGGAGGATGCGCTGGCCCAGTTGCGCGAAGCCGGCACGCTGGCGCAGCAGTTGAACAGTCCGCCGATGCTGGCGCAGGTCTGGCGCAATATCGCGCGGAGCGAATTGCGGCTTGGTCGGATTGCGGCGGCGGAGTCCTCGATCGCGCGCGCCCGCAACGTCGACTCCAGCGATACGAGCACGTTGGACAGCATCGCCGCCCAGGCCGCCTTTCAACGCGGCCAACTGGCCCAGGCCGCGAAGTTGATCGACCGGAGCTTCGAGGGTGTCGATGTCGGTCGGACCGGCATGTCGCTGCGCGATGCGCACCAAAGCGCCTATCAAATCTATACGGCGGTGGGACGGACGGCGGATGCGCTTCGCCATCTGGAGGCGCTGAAGCGGATCGACGACGACGCCACCCGACTCGCCACCTCGACCAGCCTCGCGCTGATGGGCGCGCGGTTCGACTTCGCCAATCAGGAATTGCGGATCGCGCGGATGAAGGCCGCCGACTTGCAACGCAACATCGCCTTCGAGCGCGAGCAGTTGCGCACCGAGCGGATCATCCTGATCGGATCGGTCGCCGCGATCATCGTCGTGCTCGCGCTGCTCGGCGTCTGGCTGGTCACGCTGGGTCGCAGCCGCAACCGGATTCGCGCCGCGCATGGCGACCTGGCCGTGACCAATGATCGGCTGGAAAAGGCGCTGGCGGTCAAGACCGAGTTTCTGGCGACGACCAGCCATGAGATTCGCACGCCCCTGAACGGCATATTGGGTATGACCCAGATCATGCTAGCCGACAGCGCGCTTCCCGGCGAACAGCGCGAGCGGGTGGAGGTGATGCACGGCGCGGGGATGACCATGCGTGCGCTGGTCGACGACCTGCTCGACGTGGCGAAGATCGAGAATGGCCGCCTGACGCTGGAGCAGGTGCCCTTCGATCTGGCGACCACGGTTCGCGATGCCTCGCGCCTGTTCGAGGGGCAGGCCGCGGCCAAGGCGCTGGGCTTCACCGTCGAATTGTCCGAATGCCCCGCCGCCGTGCTGGGCGATCCGGCGCGCATCCGCCAGATCGTCTTCAACCTGTTGTCCAACGCGCTGAAGTTCACCGCATCGGGGCAGGTGACGCTGTCGGCGCGGCGGACGGCGGACGGCGTGTCGATCCGCGTCAGCGATAGCGGCATCGGCATATCGCCCGACAATCTGGAGGAGATTTTCGAGGCCTTTCGTCAGGCCGATGCCAGCACCACCCGGCAATTCGGCGGCACCGGGCTGGGGCTGGCCATCTGTCGGCGGCTCGCCCGGGCGATGGGGGGCGACGTGACGGTGGAAAGCGTGGTGGGGCAGGGATCGACGTTCATTCTCACCCTGCCGCTCGACGAGCTGGCCCCGGCGCCGGCGGTAGAGCGTCCGATCGTCCTCGTCGTCGACCGCAATCCGATCCGGCGGGCGATGTGGACCAATTTCTGCGCGCCCTACGCGGTCGCCCAGTTCGTCGCCGATGCGGACGAAGCGGTCGCGCGCCTGGCCGAAGGGGGCGTTTCACGCGTGCTGATCGACGACAGTGCGATCCGTGATGCGGAGGGCCGCCCGATGCTGTCGCGAATGGCACAGGTCCGGGCGGCGGCGGTTCCGACGTTCCTGTTATGGCCGGAATCGGACCCGTTGGAGCGGAACGAATTTTTTGGGCCCGGGTTGATCGAGGTTGTCGCGAAGCCGGTCGCGGGGGTCGAGGTGATGCGAAGGATGTTCGACACCTCACCGCAAACCGCCTTTACGCCTCTTGTAACGCAAGCGGCATGATCGCTAGGGCGGAGCTATGATCTGCGTCATGACCGCGAAGGGATGCGATACGGGGAAGGGGCGTCGATGAACGTCCTTTTCATCGAGGATGATCGCATGAACCGGCGCGTCGTGCGCGACATGCTCGACGTGGCGGGCGCCAGCATGGCGGAGGCGGAAAACGCCGAGATCGGCCTCGATATGATCGAGCGCGACTCCTATCACATGATCCTGATCGATCTGCGCATGCCGGGCATGGACGGCATCACCGCCATTCAGCGTATCCGCGCGCGGGGCGATGCCAAGGGCGAGGTGCCGATCATCGTCGTGACCGCCGACAGCGGTGTGGACCTGCGCGAACGCTGTATGAGCGCCGGGGCCGATGACGTCATCGTGAAGCCCGTCGCGATGGACCAGCTGTTCGAGTCGATGGGTCGTATCCTCGCTGGCGACCGTGGCGGCGCGATGATCGGCTGAGCCCTTTGCGGAAGGGTCCTCATTCCTCCCCTGTAAGGGGAGGAATGGGCGAGTGTCGATCTGGCCTTAGAGCAGGATGACATGGAGTCGACCCGAGCCGAGCCCCTCCCCTTCAGGGGAGGGGTTGGGGTGGGGCATCGCCACGGGCGCCGCGTTTGTGGAAGCGTCCCACCCCCGGCCCCTCCCCTGAAGGTGAGGGGTGGATCAACCTGATGTCATCCCGCTCTACCCCCCAATATCCGGCTTGGGCTTCAACGCATCGGCCAGTGACGCCGTGGCGCTGCCGCGCTTGGCGGGCAGGGGCTGGGAAGGGTCGGGGGCCCATCCGGTCAGGAAGATCAGGTTGAACTGCTCCGACACGCGCCCATCGGGATCGGCCAGATCGGCAAAGGCCGCCGCCGCCGTCGCCAGCGCGGCGCGACCGATCGGGCGACGCTCGGCCAACATGTTGCTCGCCCCCATGCCGCGCAGATCGCCCAGTAGCCGCCCGAAGTCGCGGTAGCGGACCTCTAGCGTCTCGATATCGGCGACGGGCAGGGTGAAGCCCGCGCGCATTAGCAAATCCCCCGCCGACCGGACATCGACCTGCGGGTGCAGCCGCGCGACGGGGCGTTCGGCCTCGGCCACGCGCAGCGCCGCGCGCAGCCGGGGCAGCGAACCGCCGCCGACGAACGCACCCAGGAACAGCCCGTCGGGCCGCAACACCCGCCGGATCAGCGTCAGCGCCCCCGGCAGATCGTCGATCTGGTCCAGCACGCCCGCGCTGACCACCAGATCGAAGCTGCGGTCGGCGAAGGGCAGGCGATCCTCGTCCCCCTGTACGCCGCCCGCCGCACGGGCAAAGGCGAAGCCGGGGTCCAGCCGCGCCACCTGTGCACCCGGCGGTGCGGGGAACTGGCCGTCGAAGCAACCCAGGTCCAGGATATGGCGGAACGGCCGCGTGACGGCATCCAGCCGTTCGGCAAGGCCATCGAGCATCGCGGCGCGCAGGAAGTCGTGCGCGGCGAAATTGGGCTGGGCGCGGTCGCGATGGAGGCGGCGGGCGTTACGGTCGAAGATGGTCGGGCTGCTCACCGCCGCGCTTGTGCGCGCTTGTGCGATCGGGAACAAGTCGAACCCGATGGGTGGGCAAGCGAAAGCGACGGGATTCGCGCCGGGCGGGTGGCTTGCCGGGGCGATCCGCTGGGCCTTGCCGCCGCGCTGTCCGGGCTGTGCCGAACCGGTCGAGGCGGATCACCGCTTCTGTGCGTCATGCTGGGGGCGGTTGCGGTTTCTGGACGGGGCGGGGTGCGTCCGCTGCGGCCTGCCTCTGCCGGGGGAGCCGGGGCAGCATTGCGGCGCCTGCCTCGCCGATCCGCCGCGCCATGCCGGAATCCATGCGGCCGTCGCCTATGGCCCGATTGCGCGCGAGCTGCCGATCCGGCTGAAACATGGCGGCCGGATCGGCGTGGCGCAGACCATGGCCGGGCCGATGGCGCGTCTGGTGCCGCATGATGCGGAATTGCTGGTCCCGGTGCCGCTGCATCGCTGGCGTCTGTGGCGGCGCGGATTCAATCAGGCGGTATTGATCGGCGAGGGCGTGTCGCAGCGGACCGGCCTTCCGCTGCTACGGGGCGGGCTGGAGCGGGTGAGGGCGACGCCGTTGCTGCGCGGCCTGTCGCCCCGCGAAAGGCGAAAGGCCGTGACCTCGGCGTTCCGCGTGACCGACCGGGCGGCGGTGAAGGGGCGGCGCATCGTCCTGATCGACGATGTCTATACCACCGGCGCGACAGCAAATGCGTGCGTGCGCGCTCTGCTGGCGGCGGGGGCGGCGTCGGTCGCAATCCTGTGCTGGGCGCGCGTCATCGACGGGGCGGACGATTGACAAGCGCCCCCGCGCGCCACACCTGAGGGGGATGGCAAAGGTCGAAATCTACACCAAGGCGTTCTGTCCCTATTGCACCCGGGCCAAGGCGCTGCTCGCCTCCAAGGGCGTCGAGCCCGAGGAATTTGACATCAGCATGGGCGGCCCCAAGCGCGCCGAGATGATCGAGCGCGCGAACGGACGCACCACCGTGCCGCAGGTCTTCATCGACGGACAGCATATCGGCGGTTCGGACGATCTGGCCGCGCTCGACAAGCGCGGAGGGTTGGACCCGCTCCTGGCCGCATGACGGCGGTCGCGGTTCTTCAGATGACGGCGGGGATCGACCCCGCCGCCAATGCCGACACGCTGGAACGCGCCATCGCCGACGCGGCGGCGGGGGGCGCGGCGATGCTGTTCACCCCCGAAATGTCGGGACTGATCGACCGCGACAAGGCGCGCGCGGCGGCGCATCTGGCCTCCGAAGAACATGATCCGGTGCTCGCCCGCGTCCGCGCGGCGGCGGCGGCGCATGGCCTGTGGGTCCATCTCGGTTCGCTGGCGGTCAGGCGCGGGGACGGGCGGCTCGCCAACCGCGCCTATGTCATCGACGACCGGGGCGAGATCCGCGCCCGCTACGACAAGATGCACCTGTTCGATGTCGACCTGCCGAGCGGCGAAAGCTGGCGGGAATCGGCGTCCTATGCACCCGGCGAGCAGGCGGTGGTGGTCGATACGCCGGTCGGGCGGCTGGGCCTGGCCATCTGCTACGACATGCGCTTCCCGGCGCTGTTCGCCGCGCTGACCGAGGCGGGGGCGACGATCCTGTCGGTGCCCGCCGCCTTTACCCGCCCGACCGGTGCGGCACATTGGCATGTCCTGCTGCGTTCACGGGCGATCGAGGCGGGCGTGCACCTGATCGCCGCCGCGCAGACCGGCGAGCATCAGGACGGTCGCGCCACCTATGGCCATTCGCTGGTGGTCGGACCCTGGGGCGAGGTGCTGCTGGATATGGGCGAGGCGGCGGGGCTGGGGTTCGCGACCCTCGACATGGCGCAGGTCGATGCGGTGCGGCAACGCCTGCCCGCGATCCGCCATCGCCGCGCGATCCCGCCGGTGGTGCGGGCATGATCGTCTTCGACCTGCGATGTGGGCACGACCATGTGTTCGAGGCCTGGTTCGCCTCGTCCAACGCCTATGCCGATCAGCGCGCGGCCGGGCAGGTCGAATGTCCGCTGTGCGGCGATCGCCGGATCGACAAGGCGGTCATGGCCCCGCAGATCGCCGCCAAGGGCAACAGCAAGCCCGACGCGCCCTCGCCGCAGGCGATCCGCGCCGTGCTCGAGCAACTGGCGGGCCAGCAGGCGAAGATGCTGGAAAAATCCACCTGGGTCGGCACCGCCTTCGCCGATCAGGCGCGTGCGATGCATGAAGGTACGGCGCCGGTCGCGCAAATCCACGGCCAGGCAAGTCTGGCCGAGGCCAAGGCCCTGGTCGAGGAAGGCGTCCCCGTCGCGCCCCTGCCGTTCCCGGTCGTGCCACCGAAACAGGTCAACTGACGGCGGCGGACTCCGCCTCGCCAAACCACTCTGGACCCCGCCCCACGACCCGAGTATCACCGCGTCCGCGTGGGGCCCCGTAGCTCAGCAGGATAGAGCATCAGATTCCTAATCTGGGGGCCACTGGTTCGAATCCAGTCGGGGTCACCACGCGGGTTAAATCAATGACTTAGGGCTCTTTTGTGCCGTTTGTCTCACAGTAAAATCTCACAGCATTGGCCGCAGATGGTAGCCGCTATGCGCAACGTTCGGGCTAGGGAACGTTCGCCGCCGGCTTCGGATTTAGGGGCGTGCCGCGCTGCGCGTTCGGCATGGTGCTAATGGCGGCTTAGACACGCCTGTCTTAGGTCTAATCGACATTCATGCTACTCCTTATTCCCTCTCCCCTGGACAGGGGAGAGGGTTAGCGGAGTTTGCCAGCCTGCTGGCTAGCGCAGCTTGGGTGAGGGGTTGAGCGAGCCGAAGGCTCGCGCGCTCGCGCAGGCGAGCGCAGCACCCCTCACCCAGCTCCGACTAGGCCTTTGCTTTCGCAAAGACCAAGTCTGCGCAACCCTCTCCCCTCTATGAGGGGCGAGGGAAAAGAAGGGCGTATCTGAAGGTCGATCGGCCCTAGTCTCGGCACGCCAGGGCGCGGGGCAGGACTATTGCTCGAACCGTTCGGCCATCACGCGCCATAGCTGTTCGACGGGCGCGTCGATGCGCCGTTCGATGCGCTCATCGGCCATGGTGTCGCTCTCCCGGGTATGTTGCCGGAGGATAATGCCGCAAATCCTGCGGCATAGCGATTTCATCCGGTGCGCCCGATCACCTCGCCCGCGCGGATCGCCTGTCCCTCGACCAGATGGCCGGAAAGCGTCATCCCCCGGGGCAGGAACAGCAGGATGGTCGAGCCATGTTCGAACCAGCCCATCTCCTCGCCCTTGCCGATCCGCGCGGCACAGGCGCGGCGGCCGGGGCCATGCTCGCGCAGGGTCCGCTCGGTATCCAGGCAGTGGAGGCGGATGCTCGCGACCAGGATCGCGGCGACCGGCACGATCAGCAGGGGGCGTCCCGATACCAGCGTCCGCGCCTCGATCACTGCGCGTTCGTTGCGGCAGAACAGGCGCTCGATCCGTTTCAGCGCGATGGGGTTCACGTTCCAACAGTCGCCGGAGAGATAGGTCACCCCCTCCACCGCAATGTCGGTCGGCGCGTGGAAACGGTGATACATGCCCGCCGTCAGCCGCAGCGTGACGAACGATCCGTCGCGGAATCGCTCGACCAGATTTGGGTCCGGGATCAGATCGCCGAGCCGATAGGGGAAACCCTTCACCTGATAGAGCCGGTCGTCCTCGATCCGGCCATACGCACCGACCAGCGCGTCGCAGGGGCTGGCGATCGAGTCGGGGTCGGTGTCGAATGCGCGCGCACCGTCGCGAAGCGGGCGGACGAACCCGTCGCGCAACGACTTGAACCGCGTCGTCCGAGCGTCCGACAGGTCGACGCCCGCGAAGAATTTCCACAGCGCCAGGCTGGGCTTCGCGATCAGCGGGTGCTCGATCCGCGCAATCCGGCCGACCAATTGCGTCGCGAAGCGGCGTGGCAGGCGGTTGGTGACGAGGAAATTGATGTCCTCGTTCAAGAAGAACCGCATGATGGGTCCGCGCATTGTCATGCCTCCGTCATGGGTACGCGGTCAAAGGCCGCATGAACCCGATTCTCACTGGCCTGCTGGCCGTCTCCGCCGGTGCGGTCGCCCTGACGAAAGGGCATCGCCGCCTGACCCTGTCGCGCGCCAAGCATCCGGGGCTGGGCGGCCATGTCCGCATGGCCAAGCGCATCGCCGGGCAGATCCCGTTCTATAGCTATGGCGAGGATCGGTTCTTCCGCGTCGACGATGCGCCCGACGCGATCGCCGAGCAGCGGCGTGCGGGCTTCGAGCGGCTGGGCGGTTTGTTCAGGACACGATTTGCCAAGACGCTGGCCCTGACCCGCGAGACGCGCAGCGGCCTGTCCGACCTGCAATTCACCGGAGCTTACCGCGTACCCTTCCAGTTTCGCGAGAAGGTGCGCACGACGCTGGCGACGGGGGCCTTTTATGAGCGGTCGGAGGGGGCGATCCTGGTCGATCTGGACGGCAATCGGCTGATCGACCTGACCGGCTCCTACGGCGTCAACCTGTTCGGCAACGACTTCTACAAGCAGACCATGGCCGAGGGGGCCGCGATGGTGCGCGACCTGGGCGGGGTGCTCGGCTCCTTCCACCCGGTCGTCGCCGACAATGTCCGTCGCCTGACCGCTTTGTCGGGCATGGACGAGCTGTCCTTCCACATGTCGGGCACCGAGGCGGTGATGCAGGCGGTGCGGCTGGCGCGCTATCATACCAGGCGCCCGCGCCTGGTGCGGTTCGCGGGGGCCTATCATGGCTGGTGGGGCGATGTGCAGCCGGGGATCGGCAATCCGGTGCCCGCCGACCGGACGCTGACCCTGGCCGATATGTCCGAGCGGACGCTGAAGGTGCTGGCGACGCGCAAGGACATTGCCTGTGTGCTGGTCAACCCGCTCCAGGTGATGCACCCCAATGGCTCGGCCCCGTCCGATGGCCAGCTGGTCGATGGCGGGCGCAGGGCGGGGGCGGACCTCGCCGCCTATCGCGAGTGGCTGCACCGGCTGGCCGAGACGTGCCGCGCGAACGGCATCGTCCTGATCTTTGACGAGGTGTTCATGGGCTTTCGCTTGGCGAAGGGCGGGATGCCGGAATATTTTGGGGTGAAGCCCGACCTGATCACCTATGGCAAGACGCTGGGCGGGGGCCTGCCAGTCGGCGTGTTGTGCGGGCCATCGCATCTGATGAAGCGCTGGCGCGACGATCGGCCCGTCGACATCTGCTTCGCGCGCGGCACCTTCAACTCGCACCCCATGGTGATGGGGGCGATGAACGCGTTCCTCCAGCGGCTCGATACGCCCGAGGTGGCGGCGCTGTATGACGGGCTGGACGAGCGCTGGAATGCGCGCGCCGCGATGTTCAATACACGCATGGCGGCGGCCGGGCTGCCCCTGTCGGTTGCGCATGTCCAGACGATCTGGACCATCCTCTATTCGGTCGCCTCGCCCTATAACTGGATGCTGCAATATTATCTCCGGGCGGAAGGTCTGGCGCTGAGCTGGGTCGGGACCGGGCGGCTGATCTTCAGCCTCGACATCGACGACACCCTGTTCGCCGATATTTGCGACCGCTTCGTTGCAGCGGGACAACAGATGCGTGACGATGGCTGGTGGTGGACCTCGCCCGATGCGCCCGCCGACCTGAAGGCGGCGAACAAGGCGATCCGGCGGCGGATCTTGAAGGAGTCGCTGGCGGTGCGGTTGGGGCGGGGAGGAGCTTAAGCCCCTGCTTTCTCTTAAGCCCCTCTCCCGGCAGGGGGAGGGGTTGGGGAGGGGCAAGGGCCACGGGCGGTGGTCTCGGTGAGACCCCGGGGCCGCCCCCGGCCCCACCCGCTTGCGGGAGGGGAGAAGAAAGAATAGCGGCGGTCCTTATCGAACCGCCGCTCTGTCCTTTGCAATGAGCAAAACTTAAGCCGCCTTCAGATCCTCGAAATCATCGGCATCGTGATGATCCATCCGCTCGCCCTTCATCAGGCGGCGGGGCGCGCTCTTGTACATCTTGAAGTCGTTGAACGGATCGGTGACGATCTTGGTCGCCCAGACCAGACCCGTCTCCAAGTCGCGCTGCACCCAGAGCTGCATCACGCGCACCACGATGGCGCTAATGCCGAGACCCAGCCAGCCGATACCGACATGGCGCAGATAGCCCATGAAGCCTTCGGGATTTTCCAGCGTCCCGAACAGGGTCGGCTGGACCAGCAGCACCAGCGGGATCGCGCCCCAGATGCCCATCAACACATATTTGCGGGCCAGGTTATAGCCGACCTTGATCTCTTCCTTATGCTCGTGGCTGGCCTTGTTCACATGGTCATAGCCCTTGGGCTCGAAGAAGAAATGCCCGGCCTGGCGGCTGGTCATCGCGACGCCCCAGGCGAGCAGACTGGCCACCGCCGGGTCGATGAACAACAGCACATAGGCGGTCAGGAAGGTGCAGGCGCTGACGAAGTGCAGGCTCTGGTTGACCAGGCTGTGGTGGTAGTAGCGATGATCGTCCCACCGCTGTTCGGCGAGCTGCGCGCGGAAACCCGTCATTGGACTTGTCCTTGGAGGGAGGGCTGGCGCTTGGCGAAGCGGACCAGCGAGAAATGGCCCAGCGGGGGCAGGG
>Ga0308171_1000973_pt1 | contig 45610 bp, 44 predicted proteins | sample PhyGR1_FD_202135 | JGI IMG/M metagenome (GOLD analysis project Ga0308171, IMG submission 202135) | Phyllosphere microbial communities from UC Gill Tract Community Farm, Albany, California, United States - DLSLSG.R1 | ecosystem: Host-associated > Plants > Phyllosphere > Unclassified | place: USA... | reverse complement strand
GTTCGATCACACCGCCGGCTTCGAGCGCTGGATGAAGGCCTTCAACAGCCGCGCCCGGATCACCTCCGATGCCGATACGGTGGAGTGCGTGGCCGAAGCACTGGACATGGCCCAGCACTACCCGGAAGTCCTGGACTACAAGCAGGCGGTGAGCGCGAAGCGCGAGCTGCGCCACGAGGACATCCGCATCATGCGGGAGATCGGCCGGATGAAGCAGCACACCGAACTGGTCGGCCAGCTGAACCATGTCGGCGAGCAGCCCAACGGCACCAACCTGCATCTGCAGCCCGCGTTCTGACCCTACTGCAAAGCGGGGGGAGCCACGATGCCACCGTGATCACTCACGGTGGCATTGTTCTTTCTGGACCGCGCTGACGCAGTGCTGGAAGCCGGCCGGCAAGCCCGCCATCTGCTCGGTCTTGCCGACCGCCACGGCCAGCCGGTGCAGCGGCGGGTAGGCACAGTCCTTGTCCTTGGCGCAGCGCGCATCCAGCACCAGGTAATGGCATTGGCCACTGCTGCTGGCGATGCAGGCGAAGCTGGCCACGCCGTTGTCCACGGTGGTCCTGCTGTGCAGCGTGTCCACGCCATTGGCGCGGATGCGGGTGACGGAGGTGTTGCTCGATTGCTGGCAGGCGGCCAGCATCACGACGCAGAGGATGGCGGCAACGGCGATACGCATGGGAGGCTCCAGAAGAAGGCGGTTACATCCCGCGGAACAGACTCATGAAGGGCTGGCTGACGTTGAGCACTTCGGTCCGGTGCTTCAAGCGCAGCTGGCCGCGGCCGGTGTCATCGCGGGTGACCGCGGCGACCGCTTTCATGTTCACGATGGTGGAGCGGTGGATCTGGCGGAAACGCTGCGGATCGAGCGCGTCGAGCAGTTCGCGCAACGAGGTGCGCAGCAGGCTTTCACCCTGTTCGGTGACCACGGTGGTGTATTTGCTGTCGGCCCGGAAGTAGATCACGTCTTCGAGCATGATCAGCTGCGTGTCGCGCCCGTTGCTGGCGGTGATCCAGGCCAGCGGCGGGGTGCTCGATGCGGCGGCGGGCTGCTGGCCGAGGCGCTGCAGCAGCTGCTCGAGCATGCCACTGTCGGGGCGGCCCAGCTGCATGCGCGCCAGGATGCGCTCGCGCGTGGCCAGCAGGCGCTCATCGCTGACCGGCTTGAGCAGGTAGTCGATCGCGCCCTGTTCGAACGCGTCGATGGCGTACTGGTCGTAGGCGGTAACGAACACCACCTGGGTGCGCGGGCTGATCTCCGGCAGCGCGCGGGCCACTTCGATGCCGGTGATGCCGGGCATGCGGATGTCGAGCAGGGCCAGATCCGGCTTCAGCTCGGCCAGGCGCTCCAGCGCGCTGGCACCGTCCTCGCATTCGGCCACCAGCCGCAGTTCCGGCCACAGCCGCTGCAGCTGGGCGACCAGCGACTGCCGCAGCAGGTCTTCGTCTTCGGCAATGAGCGCATCAAGCTGCATGGATCGCCTCACGGGCATCGCGCGGCAGGGTGATCGTCGCCGCCACGCCGCTGGGGAAATTGGACACGATCGCCACGCCGGCGCGTTCACCGCAGGTCAGGCGCAGGCGTTCGCGCAGGTTCTTCAGGCCGATGCCGGAACCGCTCGTGCCCTGGCCGAAGCCCAGGCCATCGTCGGCCACGGTGAGGGTGACATGGTCCTCGAAGGCGCGCGCGATGATCCACACCGTGCCGCCGCCGGGCTTGGGCTCCAGGCCGTGCTTGATCGCGTTCTCGACCAGGGTCTGCAGCGCCATCGAGGGCAGTGCCAGCCCGAGCAGCGCCGGCGGTACGTCCACCTGCAGGGCCAGACGCGCCCCCATGCGGATCTTGAGGATCTCCAGGTAGGCCTGGGTGCGCTCCAGCTCCACGCCCAGGGTCGACATCGATTCCTCCACGCTGGGCAGCGAGCTGCGCAGGTACTGGATCAGGTGCCCGAGCATCTGGTCGGCGCGGGGCGGATCGGTGCGGGTCAGCACCTGCGCGTTGGCCAGCGTGTTGTAGAGGAAGTGCGGCTCGACCTGGGCATGCAGCAGGTTGAGCTTGGCGACGGACAGCTCCTTCTCGGTGGCGGTCTGCTCGGCAGCGGCCTGCTCGTCGCGGCGCTGTTCGGCGACGCGACGGGTGATCGCGCGGCTGACGGCCTCGGCATTTTCATGATTGCTGCCTTCGTCGACCGCGAGCAGGTCCGCCCAGACCCCGGCATCGGGTTCGAACAGCAGGGTGACGCTGCTGGTGCCCTGCCCCGGGGTGACCGTGGCGAGCACGCTGTTGCGCCGGATCGCCACCCGCGCGGGCAGATTCCAGCGCGACGGCGGGCGGCCGTTGTAGGCGTCCACGCGGCGCACGTACGCCCGCACCTGCAGGCTGCCGGGCGCGCTTTCGATGTCCTCCACGCGGGGCAGCTCGGCGATGGCCGCTTCGAGCAGGGCGAACGCCGGGCCGGCATCCATCGGCAGCTCGATCTGGCGGCGCTGGCGGCTGGACAGCGTGGTGGCATCCAGCCGCCCGGCGACCAGCCAGACCCGGCGGATATGGGTGATGCAGCTGCCCACCGCCGTCACCATCACGAACAGGGCCAGCAGGCCGAAGACCCAACCGGGACCATCGTTCATGCCGCTGAAGATGCCACTCCAGACGAATCCCGCCACCACGATGGCGGCGGCCCAGGCCAACAGGATGCGGAGGATCAGAGCGAGGCTGGCGAACACGGCGGCGTCATCACATGGGGAGTGAGGCGAGCATAGCCCTGCCGCCCGCGGGAACAAGCGGCATGCGACGAAGGCGGGGAATGGTGGGACGAAGCGGTGTAGAGCCACCCCATGGGTGGCTGGCTTTCGTTCCGGGACCGCGAAGCCACGCGTGGCGTGGCTCTACCTCGGGGTTCGGGACCGCGAAGCCACGCATGGCGTGGCTCTACAGCGGGTCCGGCCGGCATGCCGGCCGGACGCGGTCTTATTTCCGCTCGGCGGCGCTGGCATCGCGCGGGGCGCGGAACTGGGAGTCGTCGCTCCAGTTCGGCCAGGCACGCGAGTTGGCCAGCTGGTTGCCCAGCGTGTACAGCACTTCCAGATCGCGCGAGGCACCGGCGAAGGTCCAGTCCGGCTGCCACTCGTCGCCCTGCTGGTGGTAGCGCTTGGCGGTGTAGTCATCGGAGGCCGCCTTGCCGGCCGCGACGCCACCCTCCACCCAGTCCTGGCCCGCCGAGTACGACACCGCCGGCACGCCGCGCTTGGCGAACGGGAAGTGATCGGAGCGGAAGAACAGGCCGGCTTCCGGCTTGGGATCCGGGGTGTAGCGGATGTCCCAGCCCTTGGCGACGTCCTTGAGCTGGTCCAGCAGTTCCAGCTTGGCCGAGCCGTAGATGCCGAAATCACGCGATGGGCTGAAGGGCGCCATGCCGTCCATGTTGATCAGCGCCACGGTCTTGCCCAGCGGGTACAGCGGGTGGCTGGCGTAGTACTCCGAACCCAGCAGCCCCTTTTCCTCGGCGGTCACGGCCAGGAACAGCACCGAACGTTCCGGACGCTTGGCCTTGGCGAAGCCGCGGGCCAGCTCGACCAGCGAGGCGGTGCCGCTGGCGTTGTCCAGCGCGCCGTTGAAGATGGTGTCACCGTTCGCGTCCGGCTTGCCGACGCCGATGTGATCCCAGTGCGCGCTGTAGATCACGGTCTCGTCCGGATGCTTGCTGCCTTCCAGGCGCGCGGCCACGTTGTGCGAGGTGATCACCTCGGTCTTGACCGCGTACTTGGCCGAGAAGGTCTCGCCCTTCAGCTCGACCGGCTTGAAGTCACGGGTCTGCGCCTGCTTCTTGAGCGCCTCGAAATCCAGGCCCGAGCGCTTGAACAGTTCCACCGCCAGATCGCGCTGGATCCAGCCTTCCAGCAGCGGATGCGCTTCGGCGGGGTTGTCGCGGACCACGTCGAACATGGTGTTGGTGTTGGAACCGGCCACGGTGGCCCAGCCGTACGAGGCCGGTGCGGTCTCATGCACGATCAGAACGCCGAGGGCACCCTGGCGTGCGCCTTCTTCGTACTTGTAGGTCCAGCGACCGTAGTAGGTCATGCCCTTGCCGTCGAAGTCGCCCTGGCCGGTCTCGAAGTCCGGGTCGTTGATCAGCACGACGGCGATCTTGCCCTTCAGGTCGACGCCCTTGAAGTCGTCCCAGTTGCGCTCACCGGCCTTGACGCCGTAGCCGAGGAAGACCAGCGGGGCGTTCTTGATGTCGACTTCGCTGGCACCGTTCATCGCGGCGCGCACGGCGATTTCCTTGCCCTGGCTCAGCGTCTGCGGCGTGCCCTTGCTGCTCAGCGACAGGCTCGGGGTGCCGACGATATCGCCCTTGAGCAGCGGCACGGCCTGGGTCCACAGGCGCTTGCCGTCCTTGAGGTCGCCGCCCGGCTGCAGGCCGGCCGCCGCGAACTGCCTGCTCAGGAAGGCGATGGTCTTTTCTTCACCGGCCGTGGCCGGCGAGCGGCCCTCGTAGGCATCCGAGGCCAGCTCCTTGACGTCGGCGGAGATCCGCGCGCCATCGAATTTGGGGGTGGCGGCCATCAAGGCCGACGACACCGACAACGCCAACAGGCTGATTACCACACGCTTCACGCTGCACCTCATGACTGACCGACAATCGCCCGAGTGTAGGCCAGAGCCGCCGCCCGGTGCAGTGCCGGTCTACACAGCCGCCGCGCGTGCAAGCAGCAGCGCCTTCTCACGCGCGTTGGCGGTCAGCGTGGCCGCGCGCTCGAACGCCGCCCGCGCGTCCTCGCTGCGACCCAGCTGGGCAAGCAGGTCGCCCTGGACCGCGGCCAGCGGCGCGTAGTCGCGCAGCCGTGCGTCGCCAGCGAGCGCATCGACCAGGGGCCAGGCCGCGGCCGCCCCCTCCGCGCGCGACAGGGCGACCGCATGGTTCAAGGCGATCACCGGTGACGGCTGGCGCTGGGCCAGGCGCGCATAGAGCGCCGTCATCCGCGCCCAATCGGTGTCTTCGGCACGGCGCGCGCGCGCATGGCACTCGGCGATGGCCGCCTGCAGGACGTACGGATCCTCGCTGCCCCCCAGCGCCACCGCCTGCTGCAGCGCCGCCTGGCCGCGGCCGATCTGCAGCCAGTCCCAGCGCGCGCGGTCCTGCTCGGGCAGCAGGATCGGCGTGCCGGTGGCATCCGTGCGCGCGGCGGTGCGCGAGGCCTGCAGTTCCATCAGGGCGAGCAGCCCCTGCACCTGCGGCCAGGTCGGCAACCGACTGGCCAGCACGCGGCCCAGCCGCAGCGCTTCATCGCACAGCGCCGGACGCATCCAGTCATCGCCGGCACTCGCGGCGTAGCCTTCGTTGAAGATGAGATAGACCACCTCCAGCACCGACGCCAAGCGCTCCGGCAACGCCGCCTGGCGCGGTACTTCGAACGGCACCTGCTTCTGCGCCAGCGTGCGTTTGGCGCGCACGATGCGCTGGGCGATGGTCGGCTCGGGTGCGAGGAAGGCCCGTGCGATCTCGTCGGTGGTCAGCCCGCCCAGCAGGCGCAGGGTGAGTGCCACCCGCGCGTCGGCCGCCAGTACCGGATGACAGGCCACGAACATCAGCCGCAGCAGGTCATCGCCGATGTCGTCTTCCAGCGCGTCGCTGTCATCCGGCGCAGGCAACGGCAGCGGCTCCAGTTCACTGCCGTACTGCGCGTGCTGCCCGGCGACGCGCTGGTGCTGGCGCAGCACATCGATGGCGCGGTTGCGCGCGGTGGTCATCAGCCACGCTCCGGGATTGTCCGGTACGCCCTGGCTGGGCCAGCGCTCCAGCGCGGCCAGCCAGGTGTCCTGGACCAGCTCTTCGGCACGGCCGACATCGCCGCCGAGCAGGCGGGTCAGGCGGGCGGTCAGCACTGGCGCCTCCATGCGCCAGATCGTGTCCAGCCGTTGCGTCAGTGCCGTGTCCATGCGGCCGATCAAAGCACCGGTGCGGCCGGGGCACAAGCCGCACCGCGCCGTGCCATCACCCCGGTTCGCCGTCCATGTGTGCGATCTCCCACAGATGGCCGTCCAGGTCCTGGAAGCCGCGCTGGTACATGAAGCCGTAATCGCGCGCCGGCTGCGGTTCGCGGGCACCGGCCTTCAGCGCCGTGTCCACCAGTGCATCGACTGCCTTGCGGCTCTCGGCCGACAGGCAGTTGATCACCTCGGTCTGCCGCCGCGCATCGCTGATCGGCTGGGTCGTGAACTGGGCGAAGAAGGACTCCACCAGCAGCATCACGAAGATGCTGTCGCTGATGATCATGCAGGCCGCGTTCTCATCGGTGAAGGTTGGGTTGAAGCTGTAGCCGAGCGCGGCGAAGAACGCCTTGGAGGCCTCCAGGTCGCGCACCGGGAGATTGACGAAGATCATCTGTTGCGTTGCGTTGGACATGCGGGCGTTTCCTGTTGGACGTAGGGATCAGGGCTGTTTCATGCAATTGACCATCCACGGCTTGCCGTAGCGGTCGATCAGAAAGCCCCAGCGATGGGCCCAGAACGTTTCGGTGATCGGCATCTTGATCTCGCCGCCGTCGGCCAGGGCCTTGAACACGCGCTCGGCCTCCTCGATCGAGTCGACATCGATGTTGATCGTGGTGCCGCCCTGCCCTTCCGGAGACGGACCGTCGGCGGCCATCAGGATCGCCGGACCGACCTCCAGCTGGCTGTGCGCGACGTGGTCCAGTGTCTCCGGCGGCATCTCGCCACAGCCTTCCTGGCTTTCCATCGGTGGCATGTCGCGGTACTTCATTTCCGAGGTGACCTTGCCGCCCAGGACCTGCGCGTAGAACGCCATGGCTTCATGGGTCTTGCCGTTGAAGCCGAGGAACGGAATCAGTTTCATGGGAATGCTCCAGGGGTGAGGGGGTGGGTCAATCGGCCGCGCCGATCTGGTCGCGAAGACGCTGTTCCTGCGCCTGCAATTCGGGGGTGAAGGCCGCGCCGAAATCCTCGGCGCTGAGAATCGGGCGCAGCTCGACCACGTCACCCGGCGCGAACGGCGCACGCTTCAGCCATTCGGTGGCTTCGTCCAGCGAACGGACCTGCCAGAGCCAGAAGCCGCAGACCAGCTCGCGGGTTTCCGCGAACGGGCCATCGATCACGCGCGGCGGTTCGCTGCCGAACGCCACCCGGCGCGCACGCGAGGTCGGGTGCAGGCCCTCGCCGGCCAGCATGATCCCGGCCTGGACCAGCTGCTCGTTGTAGGCGCCCATGGCGCGGATCTCCCGCTCGGTCGGCAGTTGTCCGGCCTCGGTGGCCGCGGTGGCCTTGACCAGTACCATGACTTTCATCGGTGTCTCCTTCGGGGCCGGCCCGTCTCTGGGCCGTTCAAGGGATACAACGTTGCAGTGAGCCGGAAATCGACACGCCCGCCAAAAAAAATGCCGATGCCGTCGGCCAGCCGTCGCAGGCAGCCTGAACAGGCGCGTCCTGTCGCGCTGCAACACGGCTGCCGCGTGGCCTGGGGCATGATGATGGCCCTGCCCATTCCCTGGCCTGGCCATGCAATTCCTGCTGCTGATCTACATCGACGAGGGCCTGTTGCAGGCCCTGCCAGGCGAGGAGTACGACCGCCTGATGCACGACTGCCTGCGCCACGCCGATGCGTTGCAGGCCGAGGGCACGCTGGTGCTCGCGCAGAAACTGGAGCCGGTGGACAGCGCGCGCACGCTGCGCGTGCGCCAGGGCCAGGCCCGCATCACCGATGGCCCGTTCGCCGAGACCCATGAACTGCTGGCCGGCTTCAACCTGATCGACGCCCCCGACCCCGCCGAGGCGATGCGCATCGCCCAGCAGTTCCCGTGGTCGCGCTTCGGCAGCATCGAGGTACGGCCGCTGGCCGACATGAACGCCGAGCGCGTGCGCGTCGGCGCCTGATACCGCTCAGGGCAGCAGCGTGATCTTCAGATCGCGCGGACCGATCGCTTCATTGCCGCTGTAGTCGCGTGCACTGCCACGCAGGATGTAGTCACCGGCCGGCAACGCATCGGGCTGCCAGCGTGCGGTCTCGACCAGGCCATCGCGCACGGTGTTGGTGACCAGATAGCGGAACCGCGTGATCGCACTGCCATGCACGGTGATGCCACTGTCCGGTGCATAGGCCACGCGGGTGGCGCTGTCTTCGCGCGGCATCCGGTTGAACACGATGTTGAAGCGCGGCTGCTCGTAGCCCGCCAGCGGCCGGCCCTGTGCATCCAGCACCTGGTAACCGACCTGGTACAGGCCCAGCCGACGCCGCGGCAGGTTGCGGTCGACCTGGTCCCAGGCCTCCACCACGATCTGCACTCCCGGGCCCTGGCGCGGTATCGCAACGCGGCCGTCGGCGCCGGCCGTGATCGGCTGGTCGAGATCGTCCAGTACGGCCACGTCGGTGATGCGCGGCGCGAAGGCATCGGCGTAACCGGTAAAGCCCAGCACCACCGCATTGCGTTCGAAGCCGCTGGCACCCACGCTCAGGTGCACGTGCGCCATGCGGTTGATGGTGCCGAGCGCTTCACCTGCGGCGAAGCGGGTGCCGCGGCGCACGCGGATGCGCTGCAACCTGCCGTCCTCACCGGACAGCTGCTGCCAGCGCGCATCGAACTGGCGGTCGCGCGGATCGCGGCCGACCTTCATGTGGATGTACCTGAGCGCCCCCAGCGACAGGCCCTCGGCCTGCCCGCTCACCGACCACGCCGCGAACGGGGTGTCGACCTTGCCATCGGCGATCGCCAGCACCGGCTGGCCGACATCGCCGCGGATATCAAAGCCGCCGTGCAGGTGATGGCGGCTCTCCCCCTTGAAGTCGCCGCGCACTTCACCCAGCGTGCCGACCACTTCATGCCACCCCTCCTGCGGGGCCAGCGGCCAACGGCCGGCGGTGGCGGGCAGCGGGGCGTCCGGCGCCGGGCCGATCAGGGCCGGCGGTGCGGTCTGGCCTGCGGCCAACGGACTCAGGCGATGCACACGGTAGGACGCGGCATCGGCCAGATACAGCCCGCCGCCCGCATCCAGCGCGAGCGCGGTGGGCCGGGCGAAGCGTGGCTGCGGCGGTACCCCGGCCAGCGCGAGCTGATGGCCCTGCGCCGAAATCTGCACCACCTTGCCATTGATGTCGCTGGCATAGATCACCCCGTCATGGGTCACCGCCAGGGACAGGGGACCGCTGAGCAGCCCTCCATCGGCGACGCGGGTACTGAGCGTGCCACCCGGGGCGAGCTGGCGGATCGCGTTGTTGAACAGGTCGGCGATCAGCAGGTTGCCGTGCGCATCCAGCGCCAGCGCCACCGGCGTATCCAGCCGCGTGAGCGCACCGTTCCCATCGGCGTTGCCCGGGCGTTCGCCACCGGCCACGGTGTGTACCCGCCCATCGGGCTCGATCACGCGGATGCGATCGTTGTAGGTATCGGCCACGTAGACACGGCCTCCCGCGTCCACCGCCACGCCCATCGGCCCATCGAAACGCGCCTGCGCGGCCGGCCCATCGACGAAGCCCCGCCGGCCATCGCCAGCGAGCGTGCTTACCGTGCCATCCACCGCGATGCGCCGGATGACATGGTTGCCGGTGTCGGCGACGAAGACTGTGCCGGCGGCATCCACTGCGATCCCGGACGGCGTGTTGAACTGCGCCTGCATCGCAGTGCCGTCGCGCCAGCCTTCGCCTTGCCCGGCCAGGGTGTCCACGCGACCGTCGGGATGCACGCGACGGATGCGGTTGTTGTCGCCGGCATCGGCGATGTAGACCACGCCGTGGGCGTCGACGGCCAGCCCATACGGATCGGCGAAGCGTGCCTGGGTGGCGGGGCCGTCTGCAATGCCGCCGACGCCGTCGCCGGCGATGCTGTCGATGCGGGGGGACCAGCCCAGCACGGTGGGCAGCGGGCCGGCGGGCGGCGATGGCGGCGATGGCTCACGCAGGAAGGTCCATGCCAGCACCGCAGCGGTAGCCGCCGCGATCATTCCTGCCCATGCGTTGCGTCCCATTGCGATCCCTGCATTCCAAAGGGCATTGACGATACGGCCTGCGCGCGGATCTGCAAACCCTGACACAGGTCGCTTGTGCCGCCACGGCCCGCCGGGTTCCAATCAGGATTCACGCCATGGAAGGAAGCGCCGCATGCCGCACCTGCGAACCCACCGCATCGCCCTGTTGATCGCCCTGGCACAGGCCGTTGCCGCGCCGGTGCAGGCATCGGTCGATACCCGCGCGCCAGCCGACAGCGCGCACGTACAAGCACTGCAGGACGCGCTGGGCGACGCCGCGCAGCAAGGCGAGCAGGGTGACACGCTGGGCGCACTGATCACGTTCGAGCGGCTGCTGGCGGATCCCGGCCTGGCGGACATTCCCGATGCTGATCGGGTCAACGCCTACGTCGTGGCCGGCTGGGTGGCATTGCAGGCTCGCCAGCATGCACCAGCGCGCCGCTATCTGGAGCTTGCCCGACACGCGACACCCGATGAGCCGCGCGCGCTCTATCTGCTGGGCGTGCTGGATGCGGAGGATGGCCGCCACCTCGAGGGCGCGCGTCTGATCACCCGCTCGCTGCAGCTGTCCGATCAGTTCCTGCCCGACATCAGCATGTCCATGGCCGGATCGCTGGGCCAGCAGCTGCAGGGCCACGATAACGACTACCGGGACTTCCTGCAGGCGCTGTTCGACCAGGGCTGGAAACCCGAGGCTATCGAGCCGACCGATTTCTGGAAGCGGCTGGCGGTGTTGCAGATCGACAGCGGCCAGGACGACCGGGTCGCGGCGACACTGGAGCGGATCGACAGCCCGATGGCCATCCTCGCCCTGCGGGCGGACAAGCGGTTCGACCGCTTCATTGATCGCGACAGTCCGCGCTTCGACCCGCTGCAGTCCGCACAGCGCGAACTCGATGCATTGCGCGTGGGTAACCTGCTGGCACCCGAGGAAATCCGCAATCTCGTGGAGATGAGCTATGCGCTGCTGGCGCTCGGGCGCCATGAAGAGGTGGTCGCCATGACCGGGAAGGTCGCTGGCGCGGCGGCCGATCCCAGCCTGCCGCGCAGCTTCGAGCACTCCGGGGATATTGCCTGGCTGCTCAACAACCGCGCCATCGCACAGCGCCGCCTCGGCGATGCGCAGGCCGGGCTGGCGACCCTGGAAACCGCCGCTGCGTTCCACGAGGAAGGCGCAGCCAACGTCAGCCAGCAGTTGAACCTGGCGTCGTGGCAGGCGTCGCTGCTACGGCCGCGCGAGGCGCTGGAGACCCTCGAGAAAACCGGCAGCAACCTGAGCCCGTACGGTGAGGCCGTGCAGCAGTGGGTGCGCTTCTTCGCCTACCGCCAGCTGGGCGATATGGCGCAGGCCGCCACCGCCAAGCGCTGGTTGGAGGATCACAAGGACATCGCCGAAGACTATGTGGTGGAAACCCTGCTGGAAGACAATGCGCTGGACCAGGCCGCCGCACAGCTGGTCGCACGGCTGCACTCGACCGAGCATCGCAGCGAAGCACTGATGTCCATGCAGCAGCTGCTGACCGTACCTTCACTGCCCGGTGACGCCGAGCGCGATCGCCGATGGCGGCAGGTCGTCGCGCGAGCCGACGTGCAGGCGGCATTGGACGCTGTCGGACGCAGCGAGCACCACCCGTTGTTCAATACCGGTTCCTCGCGCTGAAACACCGGCCTACTTCGCCGGCGTCTCCACCTTGAAGCCCATCGCCTCGCGATACCGCACATACAGCGCGCTGACCTTCTCCACGTAGGCCAGCGTCTCGGCATACGGGGGCACGCCCTTGTACCGCGTCACCGCCCCGATCCCCGCGTTGTAGGCGGCGGCCGCCAGCACCCGGTCGCCTTTGTAACGGCGCAGCAGCGCCTTCATGTAACGCGCACCGCCACCGATGGACTGCTCGGCCGAGAGCGGATCGGCCACGCCGTATTCGGTGGCGGTATCGGGCATCAGCTGCATCACGCCCTGCGCGCCCTTGGGCGAGATCGCGCCGGCGTCGAAGCCACTCTCGGCATGGGCGATCGCCCGCAGCCAGGCATCGTCCACCCCGGTGGCTTTCGCTGCGGCCTTGAACTGCTTGGCATGCCGGTTCAACTGTGGCGTACCGACCTTGCCCAGGCCTTCATGCGCCGGTTCGCCCGGCGGCGTGGCGACAGTGAACTTCAGGAACACGCGCGAGCCCGGCAGGTTGCGGGTCGAGTAGACCAGCGCACCGTCCTGCTCGCGTTCGTACAGGGTGCCGCTGAAGACGCCCATGTTGCCCCACAGGTTGGGCGTCTGCACGGCGTTGTCGTCGATCTGCTGCGGGGTGCAGCGGGACGCCGGCTCGGGCGCGGTGGCCAGGCTGACCGTGTTGTTCTGCACGCAGCGATAGACCGTGCGCGCCGATGCCAGGCCAGGCAGCAGCAACGACAACAGGGCCAACGCGGCAGGCAGGGTCGGATTCATCGGCTCGGATCGGGGGCACGGAAGGGTGCGGCGCGATCATCCGGCCGGGGGCGCGAACCGAAGGTGAATACCGGGCCTGCCCCGGCGGACTGCTGACGGGATCAGCCAGTTCCGTCCGAGATCAGAGGCCTGCCACGGCCGGCTCCGCAGGGGCCCAAGACGGACTGGTATCAAATCGACCGCACTGGTGGTCATATAGCGGCTGGGGCCGCGCCGCCCTGGCCCGCCGGGCTGCCATGGAACCCCCTTTCGACGAGGCATCGAGATTCGCTTGAACCGCGCCAGGATCATCGCCGTCACCGTCCTGCTGGCCCTGCTCGGCGCCCTGGTGCCGATCGCAACGGTGTTCTATTTCACCTGGAGCCGCGCCAGCGAGTCCGAGCAGGTGCGCCTGCAGACCACCGCCGAGCGCACCCTGCAGCGCGCGCACCGCGCCTACGAAGGTGCGTTGAACACCCTGCGCGAGCTCAACCGCAGCACCCTGGTGCCCTGCTCGCCCGAGCATCTGCAGGTAATGCGCGGGCTGGTGATGCTCACCCATTCGGCCGAGCAGATCGGCTACTTCGAGAACGGCCGGCTGGCCTGCACCTCGTGGGGGCCGATGGAGGCCGAGGTCATGCAGCGGCCACCCGCCTACGTCACCGCCGAGGGCGCCGGCATCACGCTGGACATCCGCCCGCTTGCCGGCACGCCGCAGCAGCCGCTGATGGCGCTCGGCTATGGCCGTTACGACATCCTGATGGACCCGGCACGGCTGATCGACGTGATCGTCGATCCCAACGTGCGGCTGGCCGTGGCCAGCCCTGATGGACGGCTGATCGCCCAGCAGGACATCCAGGACCAGGCATTGCTGCAGCGGCTGCTGCGCGAGCCGGCCACCGGCATGGAAGGCCAGACCCTGTATGCCACCGCGCAGGACCAGGAGTGGCTGGCGATCGCCACCGCACCGCGCACCGATCTGGTCGCCGCGTTCCGCCACCAGATCGGCCAGTTCATTCCGCTGGGCGTGCTCGGCGCACTGGCGGCGATCGGCGGCGTGGTGTGGCTGTCGCGGCGGCGGCTGTCGCTGCGCGGCGAACTGGCCACCGCGGTGCGCAAGCGTGAGTTCTTCATGCACTACCAGCCGATCATCGAGCTGGCGACCGGCATCTGCGTGGGCGCCGAATCGCTGGTGCGCTGGCGCCGTCCCGATGGCAGCCTGGTGCGCCCGGACCTGTTCATTCCACTGGCCGAGGAGGCCGGACTGATCGATGCGCTGACCGACCAGGTCATCGACCACGTGATCGCCGACATGCGCACTCTGCTGGTCCAGGATCGCAGCGCGCACATCGCGATCAACCTGGCCGCCGAGGATGTCAGCAGCGGGCGGGCGCTGAAGGTACTGGCGGCCAAGCTGCACGGCACCGGCATCCATCCCCAGCAGATCTGGCTGGAGGCGACCGAGCGCGGCTTCATGGATGTCCGCCGCGCGCGCACCCACTTGGCCAATGCACGACGCATGGGCCACTGCGTGGCGATCGACGACTTCGGTGTCGGCTACTCCAGCCTGCAGTACCTGCAGCAGCTCCCGCTGGATGCGTTGAAGATCGACAAGTCGTTCATCGATGCGATCGGCACCGACAGCGCGACCAGCCCGGTGACCTCGCACATCATCGAGATGGCCAAGACGCTGGGGCTGTTCACCGTCGCCGAGGGCGTGGAAACTCCCGCGCAGCTGGCCTATCTGCAGGCACGCCAGGTGGAGTTCGGCCAGGGCTGGCTGTTCTCCAAGGCGCTGCCGCCGGCCGAGTTCGTCGCGTTCCACGAACACCGCAAGCAGCAGTACGGGCAGGCCCCCGAAGATATGCAGAACCCCAACGGCGACACGCCCGACTGAGCGGACTCCCTACTCCGCCTCGAGCCCGGCCAGCGTCATCACCCACGCGGGCACCTGGGGCTCGCCCGCGTAGAAGGCCTTGGGCCTGTTCTCGGCCATGGCCCAGCGCTGGATCCAGCTGATGCCGCCGGCACCGTTGTAGCCGTCGGCATGCTGGTAGGCCGGATCCTGCAGCGCGGCCTCCAGCGAAACGAAGCGATAGCCGCGCCGGCGGGTGGCCGCGACCAGTTCCTCCACGCAATCGGCGCTGAGCGCGTTGGCGTGGATCAACCACACCTGCGCCGGGAGCCGGCCGAGCAGCTGCTGGCCCTGCTGTTCGTAGTAATCCAGCTTGTTGAGCATGTACGGCACATAGCCACGGCGCAGCTGGCGCAGGCGGGCCTCGCGCGCGATGGGATCGGTCTCGGTATCGCGCACGTGGTCGTAGGCGAACGCCCAGATCCACTCGCTGTTGTCGACCGTGACCGGCGCCACCCGATACCCGTGCTGCCGCAGGAACACACCGAGCGCGGCACGTTCCTGCGGCGACTGCCCGGCCCGCAGATACGGCTGCCGGAACCAGCGCGGCGCCTGCCCGGTCTCGGCCAGCAGCGGGCGCAACGTCGCTTCACCGCGCAGGATGTCCTGCTCATACGCGGCCAGCCCGATCGCGTGCAGATCGACATGGCCGAAGGTGTGGTTGCCGAGCTCGAACCCGGCATCGCGCCAGTCGCGGAGCATCTGCACGCGTGCCGGCTGTATCCGGCCATCCACCTCGAGCTTGACCTCGTTGACGAAGCCCACCACCGGCACGTCCGCGTGCTTGAGGGCCGCGATCAGCTGCGCATGGCGGGCGGCAAGCTCGGGCTCGGCGCGTTCGTCCAGACGCTGCCAGGGCAGATCGTCGATGGTCAGCGCGATGCGCCGATCCGGCGCGGCCGCGTGGGCGATGCCGGCCAGGCACAGCAGTGCCAGCACAGCACTTCGAAGAACTCCCTTGCGCACCCGCTGCTCCCATCGCGATACCCGCCCCCAGCATAGTGCCGGGTATCGCGGCCCACCTTGCCGTGTGCGGCGGCTGGGCTCAGTGCGCGATCGGTTCCCATGCCCGCGGCTGGCGCAGCACCACGACCAGCGTGGCCAGCAGCAGCACCAGCAGGATCGCCGGCAGCCAGCGTTCACCGACGGTTTCCAGCATCACGCCGCCGAGGATGCCGGCCAGCGCGATCGCCAGGTTCCAACCCGTCACCACGAACGACTGCGCGATGTCACCGGCCTCGTCGGCACGGCGCGCCACGGCCGTCTGGAACTGGGTGGCGACGCCGCCGAAGGACACGCCCCACACCACCGTGCCGGCCACCAGCACCCACGTCGAGCCCGGCCACAGGCCGAACGCCACCGCCGAGAGCGCGAAGGCCACCGTGCTGGCGATCACCAGCTCGCGCAGCCAGCGGTCCACCAGCAGGCCGGTGATCCAGATGCCGACCAGGGCGGCCACGCCGAACACCAGCAGCAGGCGATCCAGCCATGCGGCCGCACCGGACAACGCCGCGAACGGTTCGATGTAGGTGTAGAGCACGTTGTGCGCCAGCACGTACAGGAACATCGTCAGCAAGGCGGTGCGCATGCCACGCAGGCGCAGCACGTTGCCAAGTGGCTGCTGTGCCGCCGCGCCCGGCGCCGGCAGTGGCGGCAAGGCCAGCCGCGCCCACACCAGCAGGCCCACGCTGAGAATCGACATCAGCGCGAACGCCCAGCGCCAGCCGATGGTCTGGCCCAGCAGGGTGCCGGCCGGAATGCCCAGCGACAGCGCCAGCGGTGTACCCACCATCGCCACCGCGATCGCCCGGCCCTGCAGCTGCGGCACCACCATGCGGCTGGCATAGCCGGCCACCAGCGACCACAGCAGGCCGGCGCTGATCCCGGCGCAGAAACGCGCGACCAGCATCACCCCGTAGTGGTGGCTGATCGCGGTGATCGTGTTGACCACCACGAAGCCGGCGATCGCGGTGAGCAGCAGCGGACGCCGCGGCCAGCGCCGGGTCAGCGCGGTCATCGGCAGTGCCGCGACCAGCGAGCCCAGCGCGTAGATCGTGACCAGCTGTCCCACCAGCGCGCGGCTGACGCCGAGATCGGCGCTCATCGGCGACAGCAGCCCGGCCGGCAGCGCCTCGGTGAGGATGGTGATGAAGCCCGCGCAGGCCAGCGCCAGCAGGCCGCCGAGCGGCAACCGGGTGGCGGCGTCGGCCACGGGGACGGCGGTGGGATCGAGCGCATGCCCGCTCATGGGGAGGCCACCGTGCACGCAGCGGTACGGGGGGCGGAGAGCGAGGCAGGGGCGTGGCGAGCAGACATGGGCAGCGGCCGGAAGGAGGGGAGCGCCACCGTAGGCGCTGCGCGGCCCGGGAAACAGCGGGGCGGCGCTCCGCACATTCCGGACTGCGGTGGCGGCAATCGGCAAGGTGCCCGCCCTGCAAGGTCCTGCGCCCGAACCCACCGATGGCGCACCGCAGTGTTGCGGGCCGATGCGCGCGCGCATGCGCCTGCGCACCCCGATGGCCGCTAGAGTGGCCGCTTTCCTCCTCTGTGGCCGCCCATGTCAGCCTTGGACAACCTCGGCAATCTGCAGACCTTCGTGCAGGTGGCCGATACCCGCAGCTTCGTCGAGACCGGCCGCGTGCTCGGCATTTCCGCTTCGGCCGCCGGCAAGACCGTATCGCGGCTGGAGCAGGCGCTGGGCGTGCGGCTGTTCCATCGCAGCACCCGCAGCGTCACCCTCACCGCCGAGGGCGAGCGCTTCCTGGTGCGCTGCCGGCGCATCCTCGACGAACGCGATGCCGCCCGCGATGAGCTGGTCCAGCAGACCGAGGCGCCGACCGGCGTGCTGCGGGTCAGCCTGCCGCTGGTCGGCGACATCTCGCTGCCGCTGCTGACCGAGTTCATGGCCGCTTACCCGGGCATCCGGCTGGAGCTGGATTTCGACGACCGCCTGGTCGATGTGATCGAGGAAGGCTTCGACGCCGTGCTGCGGGTCAGCGAGCCGGCCGACTCGCGCCTGAGCGCGCGGCAGCTGGGCGAATTCCCACGCTATCTGGTGGCCTCGCCGGACTACCTGGCCCGCCGCGGCACCCCGCGCCTGCCCGAGGACCTGCTGCTGCACGACTGCCTGCACTACCGCTTTCCCAGCAGCGGCAAGCTGGAGTGTTGGCCGCTACCGCAGACCCCGGGCGCCGCGCCGCTGGTCCTGCCGATCTCAATGGTCAGCAATACGATCGAGGCGCGGCTTGCTTTCGCCTTGGCCGGGCGTGGCATTGCTTACCTTCCCGAGCACTCGGTGCGCGACGCGCTGGCCGATGGCCGCCTGCAGCGGGTGCTGGCCAACCGCATCCACGCCTGCGGCAGCTTCTACCTGCTGTGGCCCTCGGGCCGCCATGTGCTGCCCAAGCTGCGCGTCTTCATCGATTTCATCAGCGCGCGGCTGACCGGGGTGAGCTGCTGAGCAGGCCGCGTTCATCGCCCGGCCGCCGGGCGGTTTTATACTGGCCGCGCGACAGCCAGTCGCCTTTGTTGCCGAGGTAGGCCTACATGCGCCATTGATGCCGCCGTCGTCTGACGGCCTGTCTCCACCCGCCTGTCCTGCAGGAGGGGAGTCCTTGGCATCCATGGAGGTCGCATGACCGCATTCGCTCTCACGCTCGATCGTGTGACGCACACCCTGCCCGACGGCCGGGTCCTGTTTTCCGAACTGTCCGCCGCGTTCGACGGCACCCCGACCGGCCTGGTCGGGCGCAACGGCGTGGGCAAAAGCGTGCTCGCCCGCCTGCTCAGCGGGGATCTCACGCCCACGTCCGGCCGCATCCAGCGCAGTGGCCCCGTGCACCTGCTCGCACAGCACAGCGGCGTGCCCGCAGGTCGCATTGCCGATCTGGCCGGTGTCGGCAAGGTGCTCGATGCACTTCACCGCATCGAGGCCGGCAGCGTCGACCCGGACGACTTCACCTGCGTCGGGGAGCGCTGGGACCTGCGCGAGCAGCTGCAGGCGCAGTGGCACCTGCTGGGCCTGCCAGCGCTGGATCCCCTGCTGCCGGCCGCGATGCTCAGCGGTGGCCAGGCGGTGCAGGTAGCGCTGGCCGGCGCGTTCCTCTCCGGTGCCGAGGGTCTGATCCTGGATGAGCCCAGCAACCATCTCGACGCCGCGCATCGCGAGCGCCTGATCGCGGCGCTGCAGCGCTGGCACGGCGGCCTGATCGTGATCAGCCATGACCGTGCCTTGTTGAACATCATGGCGCGCATCGTGGAGCTGTCACCGGCCGGACTCCGTCACTACGGCGGCAACTACGCGCTCTACGCCGCGCAGAAGCAGGACGAACGCCGCAGCACGGACGCGCAGCTTGCCCTGCGTAAACGCGAGCGCCGCCAGCAGCAGGCCGAGATGCGCGACCAGCGCGAACGGCTGGAACATCGCCAGGCGCGGGCGACACGCGATGCACGCACCGCCAACCAGGCACCGATCCTGCTCGGTGGCATGAAGAACCGCAGCGAGCACAGCGCGGGCCGCTGGCAGGCGCAGCAGAGCGAGCGCCGTACCGAACTGGACGCGCGCGTGCGCGAGGCCGCCGGCGAGGTGGAGCAGGACATCGAGATCGCCGTGCTTGCCCCGGTGATCAGCCAGCCGGGCCCACAGCGCGTGGCCGAGCTCGTCGCTGCCGGGCTGCCATGGGTGCAGGCGCCGTGGAAGACCCTCGATCTCACCCTGCAGCGTGGGCAGCGGATCGGCGTGCAGGGCCGCAACGGCAGCGGCAAATCGACGCTGCTGCGATTGTTGGCCGGCACGCTGGCGCCGATGTCGGGGCATGTGGAGGTGGCCGCCAGCGTCGCCCTGCTCGACCAGTCGCTGACGATGCTGCCGGACGAGGCCTCGTCGCTGTCACTGCTGCAGCGCGCGCATCCGCTGGCCAGCGAGGGCACGTTGCGCACGCAGTTGGCCCTGCTCGGCCTGGATGCCGAGCGCAGCCTGCGGCCGTTGGCCACGCTCAGCGGTGGCGAGCGGCTGAAGGCTGCCCTGGCCTCGGTGCTGTACGCGCAGACGCCGCCGCAGCTGCTGTTGCTGGACGAGCCGGGCAATCACCTCGACCTGCCCTCGCTGACCGCACTCGAGCAGATGCTCAACCAGTACACCGGCACGCTGATGATCGTCTCGCACGATAGCGCGCTGCTGGACGCGGTCGGACTGACCCACACGCTGCACGCGGCCGATGAGGGATGGCGGCTGACCCCGGTGTAACGCCGGCGATCATGCCCGCGCCCACGCCGGAAACGCATCCGGCAACAGCTGCCACAGCAGCGGCCCGGCGCGCAGTTCCTCATCGTTGAGCAGGCAGGCATCCAGCTCGGCGCGGACCGCGTGCTCGTCCATCGCCACCCCGATCACCGCCAGCTCCTGGCGGCGGTCGCCCCACCAGGGATGCCACAGCCTGCGCATGGCCTGGTACTCACCGGCATCGCCGACCTGCTCGACGCTGGGCATCGGCGCGGTCCAGCAGCCCGCCTGCTGGCGGGCCCAGCCCATGTCGGTATACGGCACGCGCGTGGGCGGCAGCGTCGGCGCGGTGTTGTCCAGCCCGGCCTCCATGCGCTCGCGCGCGGCGTACCAGAACCCAGCCACCGAGGTCTGCGTCGCCGCACCGACGCTGGAGAGCTCCCCGACCGAGTCCATGCGGTTGGCCAGCCAGAAGAAGCCCTTGCTGCGGATCACGCTGCCCAGCCCGGTGTCGAGCAGCTGTGCGAAACGCTGCGGATGGAACGGCCGGCGCGAGCGGTAGACGAAACTGGTGATGCCGTATTCCTCGGTCTCCGGCGTGTGCTGGCCGCGCAGCGCCTGCATCCAGCCCGGCGCCAGCTGCGCTTTGACGAAGTCGTAGCGGCCGGTATCGAGCACCTCGTGCAACGGCACGTTGCCGTGTTCGGCCAGGACCAGCCGCGCATCGCGGTTCATGGCGCGCAGCACGGCCAGCGTCGACTGCAGCGTGTCGTCGTCGATCAGATCGCACTTGCTCACCACGATCACGTTGGCGAACTCGATCTGCTCCGCAAGCAGGTTGACCACACCGCGGTCGTCGTCTTCACCGGCCTGCTGGCCGCGGTCGATCAGCCGATCGCTGGAGCCGAAGTCGTGCAGGAACCGCGCGCCATCGACCACCGTCACCAGCGTATCCAGCCGCGCGATGTCGCTGAGGCTGAAGCCGTCCTCATCACGCACCGAGAAGGTCGCCGCGACCGGCATCGGCTCGGCGATCCCGGTCGACTCGATCAACAGGTAATCGTAGCGTCCCTCGGCCGCGAGCCGGCGCACCTCCTGCAGCAGGTCATCGCGCAGCGTGCAGCAGATGCAGCCGTTGCTGAACTCCACCAGCGTTTCCTCGGTGCGGCTCAGCGCAGCGCCGCCGTCGCGGACCAGCTGCGCGTCGACATTGATCTCGCTCATGTCGTTGACGATCACCGCCACCCGGCGGCCCTCGCGGTTGCGCAGCAGCTGATTGAGCAGGGTGGTCTTGCCGGCGCCGAGGAAGCCGGACAGCACCGTCACCGGCAGGCGGGAATCACGAAGGGCAGCAGAGGCAGTCATGGCGGAGCAGGTCAGGAGAGGGAACGAAATGTTACTATATAACATTCACGGACCAAGACCCCACGCCCCATGAAGCGATCCTCTGCCCTGTTGGATGCCGGCGCCATCGCGCTGTCCGGCCTGTGCCTGCTGCACTGCCTGGCCCTGCCGCTGCTCGCGGCGATGCTCCCGCTGATGGGCGTGTGGGCCGAAGCCGAGTGGGTGCATGCCCTGTTCGTGGCGATCGCCACGCCCCTGACCGGCTTCGCGCTGTGGCGCGCGCACCGCCAGCACCCGCTGCCCGCGTGGGCGATGGCCGGCGCTGCGGCCGGGCTGCTGTTGCTGCTGGCCGGCGCGCTGGGCTGGCCGAGCCACGAAGCCGAGACCCCGATGACCGTGGTCGGCAGCCTGCTGCTGGCCAGCACGCATGTGTGGAATGCGTGGCGGCGGCACCGGCACTGAGCCGGCCTGCGCGCTGCGCGGGCTGGCGTCAGCGCTGACGCCGCCTACTTGCCGTAGGCGCGCAGCAGCTTGACCAGCACCTGGGCCTCGGCCGCGCGCTCGGCCGGGTCGTCCGGGCCGACCACATGCTCCTGCAGGTGCTCGTCCAGCAGTGCCATCAGCAGCGCGTGTGCAGCCCCGCGCACGGCCGAGGCCTGCATCAGGACATCGGTGCAATCGGCCTCGGCCGACTGGAGGGAGGCTTCGAGGGCCGCGACCTGGCCAGCCATGCGGCGGACCCGGGCAAGCAAGGGCTTGCGGTGGTGTTGAACGTGCGACATGGGGCCGGAGCATATACCCTACCGGGGTATATTCCAACGCCCCGGAATCCCCATGATCCTCAGCGCCGCCGCCGACGCCCGCCGCCATACCCACCGTTTCGACGATGGCAATCCGCTCGCCGAGCGCAGCACCCAGCGCGCGCTCTGGCTGACCACCGTGATGATGGTGGTCGAGATCATCGGCGGCTGGTGGTTCAACTCCATGGCGGTGCTCGCCGACGGCTGGCACATGAGCTCCCATGCGCTGGCACTGGGGCTGTCCGTCTTCGCCTACGGGTTCGCACGGCGCCATGCGCACGATCATCGCTTCACCTTCGGCACTTGGAAGGTCGAGATCCTGGCCGGCTATACCAGCGCCATCGCCCTGCTCGGCGTCGCGCTGTTGATGGCCGTGCAATCCGCGCAGCGGCTGTTCGTGCCCAGTGCCATCCACTACAACGAAGCGATCGCGATCGCGGTGGTCGGGCTGGCGGTGAATCTGCTGTGTGCGTGGTGGCTGCGCGACAACCACAATCATGGGCACCACCATCATGGACATGAGGATGGACATGGGCACGATCACGCGCATGAGCAAGGCAATCACGGCGGTCAGGGTGGTCACGCAGAGCAACATGGCCACGGTCATGGGGCGCATGGCAGCCAGGATCTCAACCTGCGCTCGGCCTACCTGCACGTCATCGCCGACGCAGCTACTTCGGTGCTCGCGATTGCCGCCCTGATCGGCGGCAAGGTCTGGGGCGCGGCGTGGCTGGACCCGGTGATGGGCCTGGTGGGCGCAGTACTGGTCACCGTCTGGGCAGTCGGCCTGCTGCGCGACACCAGCCGTGTGCTGCTGGATGCGCAGATGGACGCCCCGGTGGTGGCCGAGGTGCGCGAGGTGATCGAACAGGGGCCGTGGTCGGCGCAGCTCTCCGACCTCCATGTGTGGCAGGTTGGCCGCGGCAAGTACGCGGTCGTGGCCAGTCTGGTCAGCGCCGATCCGCTCAGTGCCGATCAGATCCGCGAGGCGCTCGCCGTGCACGAGGAGCTGGTGCACGTGACCGTCGAAGTACACCGGCTGGATGCAGCGCTGCCTGCCTGATCAAGGTACGAACGCACGGATTGGCCGCGCGCCGCGGGCCGTGCCTGCCTCAGTACCTCAATGCTTGAACATCATCCCGGTGAGGAACAGGACCAGCGGCGCGGCGCTGAGTACGGCGCCGACTATGCCCAGCCACGCCCAGCGTTCCTGGCGCACGCGCGAGCCGACGGTGGCGATCAGGCCCACCGCAGCCGAGGCGAGCACGCCGATGGAGACGCCTGTGGTGCTGGCGCCTGCGGTGACACCGTGATTGGCGGCGGTGGCGATGTGTGCAGCGAAGGCCCCGATGGGGAGGCCGAGGAAGCTGACGAGGCCGAGCAGCGGGAGTCGCTGGGCACGCCGTTCAACTGGCGCCGAGGATAGAACGGGGCGGATCTTCTCTTCGTGCACGCGCATGTCTCATGGGGATCACCACCAACGTACACCTTTCATTCCGCGATGCCGAGAGCAGCCCCGCCTGCCCAAGGTGAGGCTGCGCTGGACGGCCATCGATCATGCTGAACGTACGAACGCATTCCATAAAGAACTTCATCGGGCGCAAGCATCGAAGCCTGATGGACCACACAGCACGCACGAATTGGACCGTGGACGCTACATGCTTCTGCCACTCCCAACAGGGTACTCCCCATGCGGGCCTGTTTCGCACTTCTCCTGACTGTCTCGCCGTTCTCATCAGCGGCGCATGCACAGGAACCCCACGACAGAATCGAGTTCACTGCCGACGGACACCGCATCGTCGTACGCACGAGCTACTGGCCGGATCACCGCGGTGGCACCGTGCCTGTCGAGCAACGCCTGCAAGTGAATGCCAATGGTCATCTACGGTATGACTTCCACGCGCAACGCGCGGAAACCCAGGCCTACCACGAGGCGCTCTGCGCTGAATCAGGCATGGAGCCAATGCGAGACGGGGAGGCCTTCATGGGGGCCAACAGTGCGGGCTGGGGCTGCTACAGCGTCGAGGAGTACGACCCGGATGCACCCATTCCGTCATTCGATGTCGACGCGGGGGTGTTCCCGCAGGTGGGTAGCACGCATCCTGGAGATATCCGTCAGCGTGCAGTAGAGGCCAGCGGAGTTTGCGAAAGAGGCGGAACCTTGGTGTAGATCAGCCAGGCCGGCTTTACACGGGCTTGCGCCGCGCGGTGCCTACAATGCCCTCACCACCCGCCGCCAGGATCCGCCATGCGCTTGTTGCCCAGCCTGCTCCTCCTGTCCCCGCTCCTGCTGGCCGGCTGCGGCGAAGACAACAGCGCCGGCGTCTTCTCCTCCGATCCGATGCTGGGCTGCTATGCCACCCACGCGCGCAAGCCGGCCGAGTTCCGCATCGAGCAGCAGAGCGGCCAGTACTACGTGTCCTTCAACCGCGATGAGCAATGGCAGCGCGACGCCACGCCGCTGCAGGAATCCAGCCGCGCCGAGATCGCACAGTTCTTCCGCGACGATGCGGATCAGATCGACAAAGCGCTGGTCCGCCCCGGTGGCGGCTTCGGCATCTTCAAGTTCAATCCGGGTGCCACGCTCAAGGGCAAGGCCAAGGACAGCGACTACATGGCCCTGGTCCTGATCGGCGCCGGCCCGGTGTTCCCGGTGAAATGCCCCTGACCCTCCGCGTTGGATACCCCCACCCGCCGGACCACCGGCGGCAGGCAGCGATCACCGCCCGCCCGCACCGGTAGCCCGGCCCGCAACACCCATCCCCGACACCGCCCCGACCCGCAGGCCTACACAGGCGGGCATCCCCTCCCCGTACTTCAACATGGCGTCTCCGGATCACGGCGACCGCGATGGATCGAGCTGTACGGCCACTGCGTCGCATCGCGTACATGCCCGTGCTTGACCGGGTTCTGGTGCACATAGGCCACATGCCGCTGCAGGTCGTCGGCGTCCACGATCCGATGCTCGCGGAAACCGTTGTGCCACAGCGGCCGCAGGCTGCGATCCCGGCGCAGCTGCAGGCGCGGCTCCGCCACCGGCAGCTGGCGGTCGAAGATCGCCTGGATCTGCGACCAGCGACGATGGCCCTCCTCATCGCCCTCCGGCAGCGTCCACACCCCATGCAGGTGATCCGGCAGCACCACGATCGCGTTGATCCGGAACGGACGCGCCTGCTGCGCCACCCGGAACGCCAGCCGCAGGACCTGTGCCTGCTCCACCAGCAGGCTGCTGCTGCGATCACGGAGGTGCGCACTGAAGAAGTACGCCGTACCGGTGGGCCAGAGGAGGTGGTCGTAGGACATGACCCAAGTATCCAAAGTCCCCGGCCCGCTACGATCAGCGCACTCCCTGCCAGCGCCTCGGACACCCGCGCACGCAAGGGTCGGATTCCCGCCCTGGCGGAGTGCATCAGGGCCCGCGACGGCCTTCTCAGGTACGATGCCCACCCCTGACTGACAGACCGCCTGGCGCCCGCGCCGCGGCCCCGATCCCGTGCCCCATTACACCGGCCCCCTGCTCACCCGCCCGCTCGCCGAGAGCCTGACCCGCGCCCGCGATGCCGGCACCGGGGAATGGACCGGTTCGCTCGACCTCGGCCGCTCCACCGGCACCGCCCTGCTGGCGGCCGACCACTGGCAGTGGAAAGGCGAGACCTATGCCTATCCCGGCAAGACCAAGCACCGCACCCTTTACTACTGGGACGGCGAGGAGTTCCTGGCGATCTCGCGCTTCGGGTCGGCACTGATCAAGCTGGTGCCGACCGACTGGGACGCGCCGACCTTCGAGATCGACGGCATCAAGATGCTGCCCAGCGCGCAGGTGTCCCCGTTCGAGGATGCCCGCCGCAAGGTCGCGCTGATCGCACCGGCCGGCAAGACCGTGCTCGACACCTGCGGCGGCCTGGGCTATTTCGCCGCGTGCTGCCTGGAAGGCGGCGTCACCCGCGTCCGCTCGTTCGAGAAGAATCCGGACGTAATGTGGCTGCGCACGCTCAACCCGTGGTCGCCAGACCCGGAGGCGGAGAGCAGCGGCGGCCGGTTGTCACTGAGCCAGGGCGATGTGTCGCAGGAGATCGAAGGGCTGGAGAGCGCCTCGGTCGACGCGATCCTGCACGACCCGCCGCGTTTCGGCATCGCCGGCGAGCTGTATTCGCAGGTGTTCTACGATCAGCTCGCACGCGTCATCCGCAAGGGCGGCCGGATGTTCCATTACACCGGTGCGCCGAACAAGCTGACCAGCGGCCGCGACGTGCCGCGTGAGGTCGCCAAGCGTTTGGAAAAGGCGGGGTTCAAGGCCGAGCTGGCGATGGATGGGGTGCTTGCGGTCAAGCGTTGAGGCAGGTGTCGCTCAACTGCCGCGTGGCAGTTTGGCCGCCCACATGTTGTCGACCAGATTGGGATAACGCCGCCCGTTCTCCTCGGCGCGCTGACGTGCCGCATCCTTCTGTGCCTGGGAGAGCGGCTGCGACTTCTTCTTCCCGTTGGGACTGGGCTTCTTCCAGGGCGGTGTCTGGGACTGGGCCATGTGCGGTCTCGACTGGATTAACGCTGCATTTCCGCTCAGCGAGTGCAGCTTACAAGAACGCCCGACACGTGATAGCAACGTGCCGGGCGCTATCTGCGGACGTCCTGCGACTTACTTCTTCAGGAAGTCCAGCAGCGCCTTGTTGAACGCCTCGGCATGGCTGGCATTGCAGCCGTGCGGCGCATCCTTCAGCACCACCACCTCACTGCCCGCGATGGCCTCATGCGTGCGCTTGCCCGAGCCTTCAAACGGCACCGTGCCGTCGCTGTCGCCGTGCAGGACGAGGGTCGGCACCGTGACCTTCTTCAGGTCGCCACGGAAGTCGGTCGTGCCGAACGCCTTCATGCAGCCCAGCGCCGCGGTCTGGTCGGACTGCTTGCACAGCGTGATCGCGGCCTGGCGCTCTTCCTCGCTCACCTTCAGCTCGCCGTTGGCGCTGAAGAAATCCTTGGTGAAGCCATCGAAGAACGTATCGCGATCCTTCTCCAGGCCCGCGCGCATTTCATCGGCTTTTTCCTTCGTCAGCGGGCCCTCGGGGTTGTCGCTGGTACTGAGCATGTACGGCGGCACCGCCGAGGCGAACACCGCGCTGTGCAGGCGCGATTCGCCATGTTTGGCGACATAGCGCGCCACTTCACCACCGCCCATCGAGAAGCCGACCAGGGTGGCATCCTTCAGGTCCAGATCCTCGATCACACCGGCCAGATCATCGGCGAGCGTGTCGTAATCGTAGCCATCGGCCGGCTTGTCCGAGCGCCCGAAGCCCCGGCGGTCATACGCGACCACGCGGTAGCCCGCATCGCGCAGCGCGGGAACCTGCGCCTTCCACGATTCGGCCGAGAGCGGCCAGCCGTGGATCAGCACCACCGGGCGGCCGGTACCACCGGAATCTTCAACGTGCAGGCGAACGCGGGAAGCAGCCATGGGAACTCCTTGGAGCGATGGGGAAGGAAGGTTTGATCCTAGGTAGAGGGGGTTGGGTGAGCCGTGAAAGAAAGCGCGATGTTGCTGACATGGCGTGCACAGGGCTGACTGATATCCGGCGGGGTGTTCAGCGGCGCTGACCCTCGCATCGGGCGGCGACGATCTCAAGATCTGAGACGGCTGCGAACGATAGTTGCCATGGGACATCGTCGACGCTGGGAACCAGTACATGGACTGTCATGAGATCGCGCCGGAGGCTGCTACTGGCCCGCAAGCCGGGCTGCCCGGCGCTCCAGAGGGCGCTTGCTGCGGGCTGGCAGTCACCTTGCTGTTGCATGGTCTCGGAGCGCACCCAGCCTCCCGTACGGCATTGAGCGCAGCACTGCGGCAGATACCTTCGACTGAGCGTTGTGCGAGCTGCGCCTGCTATGTGTTGTTGCGTGGGCGTGCCGTTGCGTAGACATGGGCGTCGCACAGCGACGCGCCTCAAACAGCGCTGATGTCGCGATTCAGTGACGTTGGTCGGCAGATTCAATCGAACGACGCACAGTCGACGCAACGGGCAGGTCCGCTGGAGAATCCGAGTACCCCACGATCTCCAAGCCGATAATCCGGCCGTTGACGCCAAAGACAAGAACGCCCACCTCCTCCCCGCTGGATGTATCGCCGATCGCGTCGGCAAGCAGCTCGGCGATTTCTCCCGCCCCGAGGAACGTGAAGTCCACGGATGCACAGCCGCAGGCACAACGACTTACTACGTTGAGGGATTCCCGGTCCTCCAGTGAAGTGAGCTTCAGGCCCTCCACCGGCGCGGACTGTAAGGCGCGCCTGACCACGTCCACCTCGTGTGTCGATATAGGTCTAACTGCCATCCTTGATCTGTTCATGCGTACGGATGCCGAGGGCGTTGCGCCAGTCTCGCATCATGGCCTACGGGGGACAGCCCATCCAATGCAACGCGTAAGAAACCGGCCGCTCCAAGCGGCCGGTCCTTTCCAACGGCGGCGCGTTACAGCGCAATCCGAACAACAGACTCTTCACTGCCCTTCGGCTCGCTGTCACCGTTCTTGACGGTCACGTACAGCACATTCTTCCTGGCATCCAGCGCCAGGCTGTTCGGGTGCGTCGGCACCGCGTACGTGGCCACCTGCTTGTAGGTATCGCTGTTGTACGCCGTCACGGTGCCGCCATCGCGATTGGTCACGTACAGGCGCTTGCGCGGTGCATCCAGCAGGATACCCAGCGGGCCGGCGTCGGTCGGGATGCTGGCCAGCTCCTTGCCGGTGGTACGGTCCAGCACCAGTACACGCTGGCCCGGATGCTTCGATTCGAAGCCCGAGCTGCTGGCCTGGTACTTGCGGATCATCTCCGAGCCCTGGTCGGTCACGAACAGGCGCTTGCCTTCCGGATCCAGCGCGATGTTCATCGGCTGCTCCGCACTGACCTTGAAGCGCTGCTCGACCTTGCCGCTGTCGGTACCGACAGTGACGACCTCGGCCAGCAGGTTGGAGGTGTACACACGCTTGGCCTTGGTATCCAGCGCCAGACCCGGCGCCTTGGCATTGCCCAGGCCCGCAATGGTGTTGATGACCTTCAGCGCCTTCGTGTCCACCACGAACAGCACGCTGCCCTCGCCCGAGTGGCCGGTGACGTACAGACGGTTGTTGGCGCCATCGACGACCAGCTCGCGCAGATCGTGGGTGTAGGACGCCTTGCCGTCCTTGCCGACCTTCTTCTCCATCAGCTGCACGATGCCAACGGACTTGTTCGTGGTGGTGTCGACCACGGTGACCGAGGTATCGACGGTGTTGCCGACGTAGAGGCGGTTGTTGGCATCGTCCAGCACCACACCGAACGCCTTGCGCTCCAGCGGAATGGCGGTTTCCACGGCCAGGGTTTCCGGGTTCAGGCGCAGCACCTGGGAAGAACCGGCGGCGTCACCGAAACCGCCCGAGGAGGCGACGAACACGGCGTTCTGCTTGGGGCTGAAGGCGAGCTCGTACAGGCCCTGAGCGACGGCTTTGCGCTGGACGGCGGCGTTGGTGGCGGCTGCGGCGGCAGTGGTCGGCTCAGCAGCAAGGGCCGACGGAGTGCCGAGAGTCAGGCTGACGGCGAGGGCCAGGGCGGCCGAACGGAACAGGGAACGAGGGTGCATGCGAGCTTCCTTGGATGGGCACGGGAGGTGTCCTGGCTCGCGGGCCGCTGGAAGCGGCCGACCACTATCGGAAGACGTGGACAGGCTGGCTGGCCGGCCATCTTAACAGGCGCGGCCAAGGGTGTCGGGTTCGGCCCGATCCCAAACGGTGAGACGGCGATGGGGGATCCTGCCGTCCGCTCTGGAGAATCCCTCGTGAACAAGATCGACACTGACTGGCTGGAAGAATTCGACGAGGCCATGCTGGGCCTGTTCGCCATCAATCACAGCGATGCGGGCATGGACGAAGCCCTGCTGGTGAGCTATTACGACCTGGAGCCGCGCGACGCGGCGCTGGCGTTCGGCAACGACTACGACCTGGACCGCGCGCATGTGGTGTGGCCGCCAGTTGGGCTGCTGCTGAACAGCTGAGCCAGGCGCCGGCGCCGGGAGGTGGGTGAGCTAGCCGCCTACGCTGGCGGCCGCAATCTGCATGTCATGCTGCACGCGGTCATCTTCAAGCTGCCGCTGGAGGTTCAGTTGCTGGTTGCGCTGTTCCTGCTCGTGCGCGACCACGTCAAACTGCTCCAGCGATTCCTCAAAAGGGGTCTTCACCGCCTGTTCGGTCAGCATGCCCGCGCGTAGGTGACCGGGGTTGCCCATGTCGCCCTGCACGACGAATACGGTATGCGCACCGGGCTGCTGGGCCGTGGGGTTGCTCAGCGCCACGTGGTCCACCCGGTCCAGACCGTTGCTCTTGGCCAGCACCAGCAGGCTGCCGGTGAGGCGCTCGCTGGTCTGGTCGTAGGTGCGTCCATGCGACTCGTCCAGCCTGGCGACTTCCTTGCGGATCTGCTGGTAGAGCGCATGGTCCGGGTGGTGCGGGTTGACGGGTGTCCAGGGTGCTGCTTCGTCGGGTGGTGCTGGCGTCTCGGTCAGGGCTTCCTGTGGTGGAGGCACTTCCGTTGGCGCCACCTGTGCGTTGGCAAGCTCTTCGGAAGATTGGTCATTCTCGGGCGCCGCCAGCCGTTCGTGCTCCGCTGCATCGGTCGGAGACGGCTCCGCGTTGAAGCGGGCTGCCTGCAGCTCCGCGGTTTCAGTTGTGTGAAGCCTCTGACCTTCGGTCTCAGGCGCGACACTCGCTTCGCTTGTGGCCGTCGGGAGCTGACGGGTTACTTCGGCATTTTCGTTGCGGGCTGGGGCTTCGTTGCGGGATCTCAGCAGCTCTGCTTCCTGCGCGTGGCCGGCCGCGGACGCGCGCTCCGGCGCCTCAGTTGCCGGCAGCACTGTTCGTTCTGATCGCTCTGGCACAGAGACGAAGTCCGCCGCCTGCTGCGCGGGTTGCTGTTGACCATGCAGCGCATTGTCTTCCCGGTGCAACTGGTCTGCATGCTCAGCGTTGCGGGCAGTGTCTTCCCTGCTTCGCTGTTGCTCCGCCGTGGCAGCGGCGTCCTGCGTGGGCGGCCGCGGCGCTTCGGTACGCTGCTTGGGCTGTGTATCGTGATCAGGGAGTGCAGGCGCGGCGGCGATGGCAGCCGCTGCGATCTGCGCGGGCGCGGCGGTTGCACTCGCTGCGGCAAATGCCTGCAACGGGACGGCCTGGACCACATCCTCGGGAAGCTGGGGCGCTCGCGCCTCGTCGACGTCCGCACCACCTGCAGCCATCGCCGCGAAAGTGGCGGCTTGCTGCGCTTCGGCAGTGGAGGCACCTTGGCGGTTCGCCTCGCGCAAGGCTTGTTGATGCGCTTCCTGTTCTCGAGGAGAGAGCCTGTCGATGCGGAGTTCGGGGGTGTCTGGAAGCGGTGCGCGGTCCAACGCCTGCGCTTGAAGTTCGGCGTGAGCTCGTTGAATCTCTTCAGTACTTGTGAAGGCAACACGCTGTGCTACACCGTCCGGCCCGGTCTGATAATGCACGATGGCGCTATCCGCGCTGTACAACCCGGATTTGGCAGGCTGCAATTCTTGTATCGTGCGGCCGGTTACCCCCTGCGCCTCACGTGTACGTTGCGTAGCCAGCTCGATTGCCGGCAAATAGTCCTCGGGCACGCGAACGTTGTAAGTCTGATAGCGGTGAAGTACCTCGTTCCGGTCTACCTCGGCGGCAGTCGGTGCGGAGCGTGCCAACGTTGCGTACAACGACGCGTCGAACTGCTCAAGCGACGGCTGGCGAATCGCTCGGGTCAGCTCCAGCTCCAAGGCGCGGTTTCCCTGCGCCGCAACGCCCTCGTGGGTCCACTGCCCCGCCGCATCCCGACTGTAGAGCCGGTGGTCTGAGCCACGCGCCACATCCGCCTTGGCCCTCGCGAACTCCACCGCTGGTGGAACGGCGACATAGTCCTGCGAGCGGAGCGCAGCGTGGTTCTCAAGGTAGGCTGCCACCACGGCCTCGCGACCATTGGCGATGTTGTCCTTGATGCGCGCGACCGCTTCCTGGTCCAGTTCCTTCGCGCGCTCGGGGCTTGCCACTTCCTGGGTGTAGCTGCCCCGGTCGTTCGCACCCGAGACGCCGGTCTTGATCTGGCGCACCCATTGCTCGGTCTGCGCGTCACGCAGCCAGTTTGCGTTGTCCAGGCCGCGCTGGTCACTGGGGCGAGCAGGGACGTTGAATGGATCCTGGGGAGCGGGCACCTTGCCCAGTTCGAGTGTTACCGCACGGGCACTTGCCAGCGCGTTCAGTTCCCGCGTCTTTTCGTAGGTGGCGCTTACGTCCTGCTTGATGGGGTTGGCCACCCCGTCCTGCGTTCGATCGAGCGACGCCTCCCGAACCCAGGCGTGTCCGTTTTGCTTCCAATCCGTTCCGGCCTTGTCCTGCTGGTTGTAGATGGAATGGTTTTCACGCAGGGTCGCGGCCTTTTCTAAGGCTGCTGAGAACAGATAGGCATCGGCGGCGATCAACGCCATAGGAGCGGCGCCAGTGGTGCCTACCAGGCCGGCCGCCAGCGTTCCGCCTGCCCAGCCGCCTACGCCGCGGGCTGCGAAGTGGGTCAGCTCTGACTGCGCTGCTGGCAGGTTCTGCTCTTTCAGCAGCGAGCCGGCGCGCTTGGCGGTTTCATGGGCGTCGTACGCGCTGGCGGCCGCGCCCAGGACTGTGGCGCCCATTCCCAACCCGAACCGCTTCAAATCTGGTGCTTGTGGCTCGCGAATGACCACGGCGGGTGGGGCGCCGGGACGAATGATCTCGTCAAGGCTTGCGCCAACCTGTGCTTGAACTCTTGCCTTCTCGACCAAGCCCTCCGACCCCTGCTCGCGCACCAGCTGGGCGTGGCTGGCGCGATCCATGCCAGGGATATCGTTGGTGCGCTCAGGTGCCTTTTCGTGCCAATCCAACTGTTCGGCACCTTGGTTACGCAGATTCTGCGTTACTGATGGGTTTCGAAGTCGGTTAGTGCGCTCCTCCTCAAGTGCTTGTCCAGCTGGCCGTGGATCGACACGGCTGTCGTAAAGGAGCGCACCTTCCCGGTTGTAGATGAGAATCGGGACGTTCGTCTTTGCCTGCAGGATATCCAAGCTGCGCGGAATGCTGTCATAGATCGCGTCGCGCGCGGATTTCGGCACATGGCGACCGTAGCCGTCAATATCGATGCCTTTGGTGAAGCGCCTGTCTACGCCGAGCTCGCTTTCCAGTTTGTGAGTAGCGATCACTCGCACTTCTACTTCGTAGCCGCGCTGCTGGAGGTCTTTGATCAGTTCGACCGCCCGCTCACCGTTGGAAAGAGTCTTATCCAGGATAAGGTTCTTCTTGCCGCCGGATGCGATTTCAAAGGTCTCATCGGCCCATGCACTTGCATCAGGGTGAGTCCGGCCGGACCAGATGACAGGGTTCTGGCTCCGAAAGTCGTCGATGGCCGGGTGAAAGTTGCGTAGCCGATCCGGATCAATTACTGCAACATCGTGACGGAACTCAGCTTCCGCAACCTCGCCGATCCCACCCTTACCGGCACCAGGCTGACCAGCAAGGATGATTGCCCTGGGCCGCTCATGAGAGATCAGTGAGCCAAAATTGCTATTTGGGAGTATCTCTTCCCGCAGGATTCGAACGTGCTCCTCCCTGCTCAGCTGGTCAGCCTTGCTACTCATTCAAGAAGTCCTTTTACTTGCCGAAGTAGTCCATGAGCTCCCTGTCTCCAGACCAAGGTGCCTGAAGGACCAGCTTGCCCATGGTCATCTCCTTGGCCTTAGTCTTTGCGATCAGATCGAGGTCCCCCTTCTCCTTCGCGGCCTTCGACTCGGCCCTTGCCTCTTGGAGAAGCCTGCCGGCTCTACTTTCCAGAGCCCATATGAGCTCCTCATAACGCGACGGAACAGCACGTTCTCCAGCAAACGAAGCCATCAGCTCCTGAAGGTTGGTCATCTGTTCGGGATAGTCTTTCAGCATCTCCCGAAGTCTGACGGGAACCTGCGGCAGGGGAGCTGTCATAACTGGCCTCCTATCTTGGGGTGCTGCTAGCAAGTATTTGGGGTATTGACCGGCCTTGGGGTCTTGGACCGAGCTTCCACGCTCGTCCCGAACGGCGATTCCATCATCCCTTTGGTTCTGGAAGCGGTGGAGTTCTGATGGAACGCTGCCCATCAAGAATGACCTCCGCCGGCGCCGGGCTACACTACAGGCTGCCACATGTGGCCTGTTTGGACTATCGGAAAATTCTGACTTGCTCCTCTGGAGCGAGAAGAAAGGACAGCGGCTCAGCAGCACCCGTCTCGCTGCGTAACGCCGGCACTGCATCAAGAGAGCAGATCGCATCAGCGGCACCAGCAGCTGGGCCTACCCAGGCTGCAGCGTAGTCGGCGGGAAGGCTCAAAGCGTTGCTGCGGATGGGCCCGGCGCTTACCGCTCGCAATAGTGCCCACTGCTCCACCCGTGCTGCCGCCGCCCCATCTCATCCAGATCCCGGGCCACCGCATCTGGTACGTCGTTCGTCGCTATGGCTATGGCTATGGCTATCGCTATGGCTATGGCTATGGCTATGGCGCAGGGAGCGTAGCCGGCCGGGGAGTTCTGCGCGGGATCATTGCCGTCCTGCTGCCAGTGGGAAGACCCGGATCCACGCCTGCTTGCCGCCTCCCGGATCCGAGCCGCTACAGCCGCACCTCTGCAGAGCGCTTGAAATGAAGGTGGACGCCTAGCGCCTTTTCCACTTCGGCCTGGCGCGCGCGGTACGCCTTGAGGGTGTCTGGATCCACAACACCAATGTCGATGCGGCCCTCTGCAGCGTTCACGCCCATCCCGCCGGCGTCGGGAAAGTAGGGCCGCAATCGGTTGGACGCCACGATCTGCTGGAGGTCCTTGCTTGAATGCCGTGCCCCCGGTACAAACCGCACCTGGACAGGCCCCATCGCTGTGGCCACGATGCGGCCAGGCACGGCGCCGGCGCCTTTAAGGCGCACCGTCATCCCCAGGGGATCCCGCGTGATCACGCGCCCTGCGTAACGGTCGCCGAACTCCTGCACCAGCGCCGCGTTCACGGGCGCCAGCGCCCTTCTCTCAGCGATGCGCCGGCTTGCCTCTGCCTCGTCGACGGCCTCTGAAGACGTCACGCGCTTCACGGCAGCGTTGAGTGGTGGCGCAGGTGGCTCTGCCGCGCCCAAGCGTGTGGCGATCAAAAACAGGATGCATGCGGCCGTTGGTGTTTTCATGCGCTTCTACGTTTGCGTGGAGGTTCCAACCGATGTCAGTTGCTTGCTGCAGACCGTACCATCTGAGAAGCGACACATTCTGTGAACCCGTTCGCCTGAGCTCAGCGGCATGACAATCTCTCGAACCGCATCCTCTTTGAATTCTGCATGCGCATTCTTCACGAGCATTCAGCGCCTCGAGACCAGCGGGAGCCCCACCGGCACCTCCTCTATAGTTGCGCAATCCAATGCAATGGAATGGCCCATGAGCGTGATGTCATCCGGGCGGTGCCTCACAGTGGCACTCGCCGTCGTCCTGAGCGCCAGCGCCTGCGCACGAACGCCGCCTACAGATCAGAAAGGGAACTCGAGGAGGTCGGAAGCGACTGAAACCGGTCGAACCATCAATGGGCATACCTACACCGATGCGCCGGTGGATGTGAAGTTGGGGCCGAACACCTTCCGGATTCCGGCCAACTACCTGGATAGCCAGATTGCGCCGTGGCCCGGTGGAGGCGTGAGCCTGATCCTTGAGTGGCCGGACATGAGGCCTACCACTCCAGGCGCTCGGGCAAATCCCCGGACGAATGACTTCCGCAAGGAGGTCGCGGTCTCGATCGATTACATCGACAGCGCTCCCATTGAAACCTCACTGGAACGGCTATCCTCCAATGAGGCCGTCACCGAGGCCGACTCGGTGGAGCGTGGAAATCCGAAGGATCGCCTGGACCTGCGCGTTGCCCAATCTGAGACGATGGGGCTGACTCCCTACGCCATCGACGAAGCGAAGATGGCCGTGTACTCAGGGCAGTACGAAGCCCGCTACCGCAAGCCGCATGCCCGCAATCCGGGCTTCGAGGATGTCTGGTACGTGGCACGCGGTCCGGCCGGCAACCTCACGACCTTCATCAAGTGCGACAGCACCACGTTCCGCGAAGATGGTTTACGGCTTGAAGGTGACCAGGTCATCCATAAGCAGGGCACCGTTGCCGCCGGGTGCATCCATTACTTCGCCGATGTAGAGAACAAGCTCTCCATCACCCTCGACTACAAAAGGGCGTTCCTGAAAGACTGGAAGCGCATGGAAGACGCAGTGCGGGACCTCCTGGCACGCACCAAGGCCAAGTAACGCGCACGTACAGGAATCTGCAGCGGCCGGACGTGACAGGGCAGCCAGCAGGGTCAGCGTGCGGTTGAGCCGCAAAGTATGCGGATGGAGTGATTTTCTTTTGAAGGGATACCAATGACCAATACGCCGCAGCAGGAACCACGCTCCTCCATCGAGAACGAGAGTGGCGTCAGAATCGTGCTGTCCAGAGTGCAGGGCGCGTTACCGGACGGTAGCGATCCCGCCCAGTACGAGTACGTGCTCCTTAAGGGCAGCGAGAGGGTCGGGGGCCTGGGTCTAAGCGGGGGTGAAGATCGCTTTCAGCTTGAACCGCGGCGGGAATGGACCTACTCGCTGGACATGACCCGTGTGGCGACATTGAAGTCCATGCTTGGAACGAGGTTCGTATTCAAGAGTGCCGAAGGCGACTTCGAGTTTCTTTGCTCTCTTTCAAACGGTCTTCTCTTCTCTGCACAAGTGCGCGGACAGTCCTCTGACGATGTCCGCTACATCGCAATTACCACGCCCACAGCCTTGGCGGGTGCCGGCATTCTTTCCACTCCCGGCGAGGCCGTTTCGTCCGATGGCACCGTCGTCCTGGCAGAGATATTCATCCCTGGAACCGCCACCTGACTGCGTCAGCTTCGCTCTGCCAAAAGCAATGGAACTACCCATGAGTGTGATGTCGATTTCATCCGGACGGTGCCTGGCAGTTGTACTCGGCGTCGTGCTAAGTGCCAGTGCCTCTGGACAAACGCCGCCTACGGAGCAGGAAGGAGCGCCGGCCGCAACAGAGACCGGTCGAACCATCAATGGGCACACCTACACCGATGCACCGGTAGAGGTGAAGTTGGGACCGAACACATTCGAGATTCCGGCCAACTATCTGGACAGCCAGATTGCGCCGTGGCCTGGTGAGGGTGTCTCTTTGGTCGTCGAGTGGCCGGACATGAAACCGACGGCACCGGGAGCGCGCGCCAACCCCCGTACGAATGATTTCCGAAAGGAGATTCGCGTGCTCGTCAGCTACGTCGACAGGGTTCCGATCGACAGCGTGTTGGAGCGGCTCTCCTCCAACGAGGCGATCACGGAGGAAGACTGGCTGGAGCGGCGTAATCCTGCCGACCGTCTGGATCTTCGGGTTGCCCAGCCAGAGCGACTAGGCCTGACTCCCTACGCCATCAACGAATCAATGATGGATCACTATGCACGCACGTATGAAGCCAAATATAGCCGCCCTCTTCCGCGCAACCCGGCGTTCGAGGACGACTGGTACATCTCGCGCGGACCGGGTGGCTCGCTCTCCAGTTTCATCAAATGCGACAGTCCGAAGCATTCGGGCGATGGCTTGGCGATCAAGGGCAAGGACATCATTGATGCCCCAGGTAGAACAATTGCAGGTTGCACACACTACATCGTGGACATTGAGAACAGTCTGTCCATCAGCCTCAACTACAACCGCGTGTTTCTCGGAGACTGGAAGGCCATGGAGCAGGCCATACGTGATGCCCTGAACCGCACCAAGGTCCGTTGATGCCGCAAGCTGAGCCGCCCGGCTCAGATGGATGCGGTTCTTGTCCGAATGCCAGCACTATCCCTATAGTTGAACGTACTCAATGCAATGGAATGGCCCCATGAGCGTGATGTCCTCCGGGCGGTGCCTGACGGTTGCACTAGCCGTCGCCCTCAGCGCCAGCGCCTGTGCCAAGGTTCCACCCACGGAAAAGGGAGAGAAAGAAGCTGCCATGTCTGAAGATTCCAGCCAGAGCCGCACGATTGACGGCTACACCTATACGACGGCACCGGTAGTAGCCAAGCTGGGCCCGCATCGCTATGCCTTCCCGGCAAATCTCTACGACGACCAGATCGGCCCCGCCATTGGCGGCGGCGTTGGGCTGACGCTGATGTGGCCCGAACTGCAGGCTGCGCCGCCAGGAACGCGCTCGTCGCGCACCATGGCTGATCACCATCGAGCGATTTCGATGGCAGTGGACCACATCGACAAGGTGCCCATCACCGAGTTGCTGGGTCGCCAGACCAGCACCGACGCCACCAGCGAGGAAGGCTCGATTTACAGGAAGGACCCGCGCCGTCGCCTGGATCTGCGCAGACCGGGCCCCGAAACGCTGGGGCTGACGCCGTACGCCATTGATGAAGAGCAGATGGCGGTGTTTGCCAAGGCCTACGAGCTGCAGATCGGATTGCCGGCCAAGCGCAACCCGAATTTCGAGGACGACTGGTACATCGCCCGCGATGCCAGCGGCAAGCTGGAAACGTTCATCAAGTGCAGCAAGCTCAAAGATGGCCACGATGGGTTGGCCTTGGAGGGAGACCAGCTTGTGATCAACGAGAAAACCGTGGTTTCCAGCTGCACCCACAATTTCGTAGATACCGACAACAGCCTGTCTGTATCCCTCTCCTACCCTCGGATCTTTCTGAAGGATTGGAAGAAAATTGAAGCTGCCGCGCGCCAGGTTCTGGCCCAGTACAAGGTTGAGTGAACCGGGACGTTCAGGAGGAACACCGCGTGAGTGGATTGAATCAGAAGGATGTCGACACCCTGCGTGCGTATGCCGACCAAGGCAACCGCGAGCTCTATTGGAACTATCTGGCGCAGAAGCCAGGTAATGATGGCTACGGCCTGCTGGCGCTGGGCGTGGTTCGCAACGATAACCTTCCCGGGCAGGTCGCCAACGCCTACGCCCAGCTGGAAGCAAGCGATCAGCATGATCGCAACCCCGGCCTGCGCAACCGCCTACTGACCGAGCGCGAGTGGGAAGCCTTCGGGCAGACGCTGTTGAAGGAGGATCTGGAGCGCCGTGAGGAATGGGTGGGCGCGGGCGAACCTGCCAGGGCGCTCAACCTGCCTGGGCGCGATGTACAGCAGGCTCATGATGAGGCCTTCAAGCTGCACCATCTTGACCCGAACTGCTGGACCCCGCGCATCCTTCTGGAAGCCACCCGCAGGAATGTGAGCGAGGACGCCGCCGAGAAGGTCTGGCAGGAGATGCTCAACAACGACAACCGGGGGCTGAGCCGCGCAACGAACACGGTGGGCCATGCCTACGCCGCCATGCCTTGGGGACAGGCAACCGCCTACGTGGCCAAGCTTGGGTTCTATGAAGCAACCATGGCTGACCAGGCCCTGCCTGCCAGCAATCCGAATGTGATCGGTATGCGCAGTTCGTACCACGTGTATGACGAGAAGGCTGGCACGTGGCACCACCACCCCGAGGGTGGCTTCCCGATCCAGGAGCGCAATGCGCGGGTGCTCGAGGGACTGAACGAAACGCGCGAGGTGCGCCTGGAGCGCGAGCAGAAGGCGACCCAGTTCCATCCCGATGATTCCTACCGGCAGCGGATCGAAACCCCCAAGGTAGTGCTCAATGACCTGCCCGGGCAGGAGCCGGAGACCCGTTTGGCCGAGCTTCGTCCAGGCGATGCCCACTACCCGCTGTACCAGCAGATCCGCGGACATGTGGCCTCGCTTGACGCCAAACATGGGCGCAGCTTTGACGAGACCAGCGAACGGCTGACGGGCAGCCTTACCGCGCTTGCCGTGGAGAACGGATTTGAGCGCGCCGACCATGTAGTGCTGAGCCAAGGCACCGCGGATAGCCCTGCTGGTCGAAATGTTTTTGTTGTCCAAGGCGAAGTGGCCGACCCGGCACATCGGCGCGCTTCAATGCCGACCGATATCGCTGTGCAGACGCCGGTGGAGCAGTCCATGCGGCAGCTGGACGTCGCCGGTCAGGATCGGCAGCAGCAGGCGTTGGCACAGACCACGCAGCAGGAACTGGACGCCCGCGTTCGTGAATCCCAGAGCCAAGCGATGCGTATGGGGTGATGCGGCCCGGGAAGGGGTCGTCCATCAGCTCCGGCCAGACCCCAGCCGTGGCCCGACTCCAATTCCAGGTTGAGTAAGCTACGCAGACTCACCCCTGCCCAGACAAGGAACGGTAATGGCCCATCAGTCACAGGAAGCAGCTGTCGCCGTCATGATTGATTGCGACAACGTGTCGCCGGAGATCGTTGATTTCGCGCTGCTGATGGCCGCGCAGGCAGGAAGAGTTACGGTCCGCCGGGGTTACGGAAATCGAAACACGCTTGGCAACAGCTGGGAACAGACGCTGGTTCGGCAGGCGTTCACGCCTTGCCTTCAGTTTCAGTACGCGTCGAAGAAGAACACATCCGATATCGCCTTGGCGCTCGACGCACTTGAGTCCCTCTTCGACAAGCGTGCTGACACGTTCTGCCTGGTAACGAGCGATAGCGACTTTGCCTATCTCTGCCGTAAGTTGAGGGAGCGCGGTGCCACCGTCTACATTGTGGGCGAAGCCAAGAGTCCGGATGCCCTGCGCAATGCGTGCGATCGGTTCTTCGAGTGGACGCCTGCGGCTCAGAGTGATGCCAAGGCCAAAGACCTGGATACTCCTGAAGCCACGCCCTCGACGCCCGTCCTGAGGCAGGAGGCGAAGCCTTCGCCAGTGGGACCGCTTCCGAAGCGGCGGCCGCGCTTTGTTGTGGAGGCGGTTGCGCTGCTGGCTTCGTCCAGCCCGGATGGCCGGGTGACATTGAACTCTCTGGGGCAGTATCTGAAGCGCGCTGACCCGGCGTTCAATCCTACGGTCTATGGCCACTCCGGATTGTTGAACATGGTCAAGACATACGACCTGCTGACCCCACATCTGGAGGAAGGCGGTCAGTGGACGGTTAGCTTGGCGCCGAAGACGGAGCCGTGAGGTGAACGCCATGCGGTTTGGTGCGGATGGGAAATCGCTTGTTCCTGTTGATCTGGTGGGGGCTGGTTGGCGCCTTCTACGGTGCTACGCAACTGGCCCGGCTCAGTCGCAGGCCCCGGGACAGCGTTGCGGCATTCTCTTTGGTCTATCGGGAGGGCTACAGATGACCAGGATTGACGGGGATTGGCTTGAGGCGTTTGACGAGGCCATGTTGGGTTTCTTCGCTATCGACCACGCGGATGCGGGCATGGATCAGTACCTGTTGGAGCGCTACTCGGACTTGCCGGCCAGGGAGGCTGCCCTGGGGTTTGGGGAGGACTATGAGCTTTGTCGGATGAATACGTTTTGGCCCGTCCGGGGGCTCGGACTGAGCAGCTAAGGGGCCTTTTGGCTCTGCCCGAGCTCTATCCCTAGCCCGCTTCAGGACACTGCATGTAGCTGTTTGCGTCACAGTCACCAGCTTGGACATACACTCTGCCTATCGAACTAAGAGTTCGCATAGCCAGGCATGGATGCATGAAGAAGTGGACTGATGAGCAACTGCAGGCGTCCGTGGATGGCTATTTAGTGATGAGAGCGCAATTGGTTAATGGCGAAGGGGTCAACAAGACTCAGGCTTATCGCGCCCTAGCCGCGGAGCACGGCAAGGATGTAGGCGCGTGGGCTCGCAGGTTCGGAAACATCTCTCAGGTGATGGACGAGCTGGGTTATCGCCTCACTCCCGGCCTGAAACCTCTGCCCAATGTCGGCGCCAACGTGACCAAGCGTCTGGCATCAATGATCCAGGCCCGCATTGGTGACGTAGAGGCAGGGTTGGCCGATAGGACCGTGAAGGCCGAGCTCGCTGATGCCTCGGCAGGGCTCGGCTCCGATGAGAACTTCTCGCCGGCCACCGCCCAGGATCAACGTGTCCGGGCGATGAGAAGCATCGTTCAACGGAGAGGGCAGCCAGCGTTTCGAAAGGCGTTGATGGAGGCTTACGGAGGGCGATGCGCCGTATCAGGATGTGATGTGGTTGATGTGCTGGAGGCTGCACATGTATTTCCATATCTAGATGGTGAGACAAATGCTGTTAGCAATGGCCTGTTGCTTCGCGCTGACATCCACACCCTTTTTGATCTCTACTTGCTCTCCGTAGATCCAGAGACCAGACGAGTAGTAGTCAGCCCAAAGCTAGAACGGACTGAATACGGTGTGCTCCACGGTGTACCGCTCCCAGACACTGCTAGGGGCTTCGCAAGCGCAGGCAAGCTGTCGCTCGAGTGGCATCGGTCCATGTGCAGTTGGTAGCCTGAATCGAATCTCCGGAGCGCCGGAACTCATTGCTCAAGCTAGAAATTTAATTGAGTGATCTGCACAAATGACTCAATCTGAAAAAGCTTGCCAAATCTGGGCGATATTGGCCTACGTCTCAAAATGGTTAGTCGCTTGCCTGTTGCCAGCTTTCATCTCTGATAGAGAACCCGCGAATCGGCATCGGCATCGGCATCGGCATCGGCATCGGCAAGAGGCTGCAGCCGGTTCATTCGTAATGCACTTTGCAAGAATGGCCTTCAACTTTCCTCATTGATTAAGCAAGAATCGGGCATTCCTGGCTAAGTATTCTCTGATGCTAGTGCAGAAGACTTCAACCGTGCGCTGATGACGGTGCTAAGAGAAGAATGGATTGCACCAAGAAATCTTAACTCGTTCGTTGAGATCGCTGAAAGAATGCACCGCCTTTAAACAGCTACACTCTGTCGAAATTCAAACCAAATCTAAACAACCATGAACATGACGCATTGTCCGTCGCGGCAACAGGTCGGAAAGTAAATCCTGCCCGGTGAAGTGCATTTCCAGATATATTATCGGAAATGCGTTAACCAATGCATCGACCATTGACACAACAACTTTTTCATAGTATCCCCTGAAACGCTCGGACGCCATTCTATCGAAGATGGGGAAAACGGAGAGTGCATCCACTGACGATTCGGACGATTTGACTGCGGAATGAACAAATTTGCACAGATTGCTATATGAAGATTTCAAAACCTTAAAACATAGCGCTCCAGATTCAGTACCAAAATACTGAACCTCTTCCGCACGATCAAAAAGCTGATAAACAGAAGTTAAACTCAATATGCTCGGATTCTCTCCCTTTGCCATAACCCGAAGATAATTTTCGACGGCACTTCTCAAAAGCGTATACGCCGCCTTATAAGCGCCATTCATTACACAGAACATCGACTCGGTCAAATCTGAAACAACTTCATCCAAATCAACCTCGGAAGAGTTCACCTTCGGCATGAGGCCGAGATGACTAACCTGGGCTGAAACCAGCATCAATAAGAGATGCCGTCGATGCATCGACTTGCTAAATGAGGAAAACCCGGCGACTCGCACAGCATTCCGCATCGAGTATTCGTCAAGAAACCTCTCTAACAACTCAAAGTCTCGCTGATCAATTCTGGCCACATTTAGCCCTTTGCAAGCGATCGAATGGTCTCATTCCAAGAGAAATTTCCCGACTTCTTTCGCTCCTTCACATAATCGGTTATTTCACCATGTTGCGAAATTCCGCTCAGCGCCTTCACGACCGAAGAAAGCGCTTTTCCGCTAAGAGCGTCAGTTTCACACACCACTTCCCCGATAATCTCATAGCGAGAGCGCTTCTTATTCTTACTCATATTAAGACCGAGAGCGTCTGAAGCGAAATCAACGATATCGTCATTTATCGGAAAGAGGTCGCGATCCTGCAATAATCGCGGAAGAACTCCGATCAAGAATTGCTTATTTGGGTCGCTATCTACATCGCCCGAAACTCTGTCAATCAAACTTGCGGATTTTGACATGTCCGCTATCGTCCGCGACACCTCTATGAGGTGCTCAGGCCGCATTCTTCGCAGCAAGTAACCCAAGTCCTCAACTGCCATGGAGAGCTTCTTCAACTCTTCCACGTCTAGACGCCCTGAAAAATTTGAGCCCTTAGTCATCACCAAGCTCCTCCAGTAATTCATTAACCACGCCCTTCAAGGATTCACGCAAATCGAAATCGTCAAAATGAAGAATAAAAGGCTGCTCAATCTGGGTCCGCGCGAACCCAGTACGCTTCGGAAGATAATTATCATAAAGATAGCCCTTCCAAAAATCATTCTTCAGGAGATTCTCTCGCCCCTGATAGAATGGAATACTATCCGGACGCTCAACGAGCGTAAATACAACCCCTGCACAAGAAATATTTAGCCCAAAATTCTTCTTTTTTCTGTCGATGATTGACTTAAGAAGATCAATCCCGATTAGAGATAGCGGATCAGGCTTTACGGGAATGAGGTAATACTGGGAAGCAATTAGTGCACTGGACATCCAAATTGAGGGCGTCGGAGGCGTATCGATAATGACGTAATCAAAACTCCCACTAAGCTTCTCATCAACGAATCTCTTGAGCGCAAACTCCCGACCTTCCCCAGGACTCATTTCAATTCGGTAGAGATCAATATTGCCTGGAAGGAGCTTAAGGCCCTTCTTATGCTGCATGACAATGTCAGACATCGTCTTTGGAGCCTTAATTGAAGCACCCGCAACTGAGCTTGCGATGGGCTTCGGCTCATCATCAAAAAGATTCACTACCGTATCTGCACCCATCTTAAGCAGAGCGACATATTCATCACCGGAGAACATGCACTGCGTCAGATTGAATTGCGGATCCACGTCAATTACTGCAACTCTCTTACCGTGCGTGGCAGAGAGGCAGTGCGCAACGTTTAGAGCAAGAGTAGTCTTTCCGACGCCGCCCTTCATATTTACGAAGCTAATGACCTTCATCACAGTCCCTGTCTTTGTTTGCTCAGTCCAAGAGCCAGATTACTACATCTCAGAATAGTGTTCGCGGGCCCAGCAAAAAAAAGGCGGCCCGCAGGCCGCCCATGTGCATGTGCAGTCCAACTAGAATTTAGACCCCGACAGGATTAGCCTTCTCAGGATCAATCTTGTACTGCTTGATCGCCCGGGCCACATCCTTACCCGTCATCTTCCCTTCCTTCGCCAGCGCCGCAATCGCGGCATGCGCGATGTAGTACCGGTCAACCTCGAAGAAGCGACGCAGGTTCGCACGGGTATCCGAACGACCAAAGCCATCCGTGCCCAGCACCGTGTACGACATCGGCACGAACGCACGGATCTGGTCCGCATACGCACGCACATAGTCGGTCGCGGCAATCGCCGGACCCTGGCGGCCTTCCAGCAGCTCGGTCACGTAGGCCTTGCGCGGCTCGGCTTCCGGGTGGAAGCGGTTGTAGCGCTCGGCATCGAAACCATCGCGGCGAAGCTCGTTGATGCTCGGGCAGCTCCAGATATCGGCGGTGACGCCGAAGTCCTTGTCGAGCAGCTCGGCGGCAGCAATGGCTTCACGCAGGATGGTGCCCGAACCCAGCAGCTGCACGCGCAGCTCGCCCTTCTTCGGCTTGCCGGCGTCGGTGAGCAGGTACATGCCCTTGACGATGCCTTCGGCCGCGCCTTCCGGCATTTCCGGGTGGGTGTAGTTTTCGTTCATCAGAGTGATGTAGTAGTACTCATCAATCTGATCTTCCATCATGGCCTTGGTGCCGTGCTGCAGGATCACCGTCACTTCGAAGCCGAAGGTCGGGTCATAGCTGCGCACGTTCGGGATGCCACCGGCGACGATATGGCTGAAGCCATCTTCGTGCTGCAGGCCTTCGCCGTTCAGCGTGGTGCGGCCGGCGGTGCCACCGAGCAGGAAGCCACGGGTACGCATGTCCGCGGCCTGCCAGGCGATGTCGCCCACGCGCTGGAAGCCGAACATCGAGTAGTAGATGTAGAACGGCAGCATCGGCACGTTGGAGACCGAGTAGCTGGTACCGGCGGCCATCCAGGAGCTGATCGCACCC